>ERZ791680.1510-NODE-1510-length-14324-cov-4.335553_pt1 | contig 14324 bp, 10 predicted proteins | sample MGYA00510051_ERZ791680 | MGnify/ENA primary metagenome ERZ791680 (study PRJEB30046, sample SAMN00715238) | human gut metagenome | study: EMG produced TPA metagenomics assembly of the A metagenome-wide association study of gut microbiota in type 2...
GATGAGCTTGAAAGAAAAACAGCGCATGACACAGTTTACTTTACGCCCCCAAGACTATTAGGTAGACATTCTTTTCCATCTTGTTTTCTTCCCTTTCGGAAAAAAGTATCCATGAACCCTAATTGTTCATGGATACCATTCCGTTCGCATGGCTGAATATTCCTTGATCAATCAGCAATTGTATAGTCTGTTCCGTTACCATATCTAGATTGTTTCCTTTCCTACTGAAACCGAGAAGTTGGGAAGTCAGCCGTTTCAGATCTTCAGTCGGCATAGATATCTGTTGCTCTATGGCATAGCGGGCGGCGCTCATTACTTCCAGGATTGGAATATCCAGAATATCGCGTTTGGAGTTGATGCGGTAAAAGTCGCAGTCTTTAGCTTTCTCTTCATCTTCCCAGTAAATTATAGTATCTCCCGATAAAGGGTCTTTATATGCATCTTCAAGAAGATTGTCGATAAATACCTGTAAACGGGTGGTAACCCTTGTTAGATTCCAAATTCGTAATATTCTTTTATATAGCAGAGTATTTGTTATGGGTTGTTCAATCTTGACTATTTGTTGAAGTTGTTTTTTAACTTGATAGGAGGAAGCCATTACGGTATCGATATCTGTACTGTAGCCTATATCGGGCAAGTCAGCAAATATATATTCTCTTTCTCGATTGTTCACTAACTCTACAACAGGTTCATTCTCTATACTGAATGTTTTCAGAACATTATTCTCTATCGGAAGAGGAGGCTGTTCTTCTACTTTTGTGTTTTTTAAATCTTCCAGCTTTTTGATAATGCGCTCCACGACGTTCTCCTTATGTTCAAACCAGTCGACGGACCATACACGCATTACATTCCAGTGGAGCATCTGCAAAACATTCGGTTGTACTATTTCACGGTCCCTTGTAGTCTTGGTTTCATAATAGTTTCTGCCGTCACACAATATCCCTAGAATATATGTATCCGGTTGCAATGGATTGACAATCGCTAAATCCACCTTAAAGTTTGACCGTCCTACCAGAGTATCCACTTTATAACCACGCTGAGTAAGTTCCTGTGCAATTAAAGTAATAAGATTACTTTGTTGCAGGTTCTGTAGTTGGATGGCCGGAACAGGTGAGGTGCCGCGTTCTGCAAATTCAAGGAACCTCTTTAAGCCTTCCACACCTTTGGACTTTGTACGTTTCAAATCTATTTGTTCGGAGCGTAAGGTTGAGAAGATAATCATTTCATAACGTGCACGCGATACGGCTACATTCAGACGACGTTCGCCACCTTGATTATTCAATGGTCCGAAATTCATAGATACATTGCCATTCCTGTCCGGACCGTATCCTATAGAGAAAAGGATAATATCCCGTTCATCACCTTGTACATTCTCCAGATTCTTGATGAAAATAGGCTCATTACTTTGGAAAGCTTTTTCTTCCAATTCGGGATATTTGTTCAGTTCCTCAATGAGCATATCTTCTATCAAATTTTGCTGTACTTGGCTGAAAGATACGACGCCTATGCTTTTTTCAGGAACTTCAGGTGTACGTAGCCGGTTCAGTATTTCTTTCACAATGGCTTCAGCTTCGGCATGATTGCTGCGTGTACGTCCTTTATCATATGTACCATCTACCTGAACTAAACGTACTTTTGAAACTCTGTCATCCACAGAAGGAAAAGTATATAGCTTTCCATTGTAATACTGAGAATTACTGAAAGCAATCAGACTTTCGTGTTTGCTCCGATAGTGCCAAGTCAGATAACGGGATGGAATGGATAACGAGATGCAATCATCCAGAATGCTCTCCATATCGTCAAATTCAGCTTCTTCCTCGTCTACTTGTGAAGAGGAGAAGAAACTTGTCGGAGGCATTTGCTTGGGATCACCTACTACGACTAATGCGTTGCCGCGGGCTATTGCACCGACTGCCTCGCTGGTAGGCATCTGTGATGCTTCGTCGAAAATAACAAGATCGAACTTCTCTGCATCCAGATCGATATACTGAGCCACTGATATCGGACTCATCAACATGCATGGACATAGCTTGGGCAACAGAGTTGGTATCTGGTCTATAATTCTCCGGATAGATGTGCCGCGTCCTCCATTTGAAATGTTCCTTTTTAGAATTCCTATTTCGGAACTGGAGGCGGCTTCCATTGTTAGTGATGGTATTCTGGCTGCTAATCTACAGTATAGTTCTTTTTTACTCAACTCCTGAAAATCTATAGTCAGTTGTTTGTATTTACTGATCATTTCCTCAAATAGCAACCCGTTGAAAAGGCGTAAAGTTTCGTCCGCATCAACGGTTTTTAGAGCTAATTGGTGATAAACGCCTTTCATATACGCATTAGAAGCTTCCGATCCGCTTTTATGCTTATCTGTTATATAGTTGATAACTACGGTTAAATGCAGAGATTCCAATTCTCTCTTACGGATGCACCATTGTCCCCAATCTTTAATCTTATTGAAGTGAGTTAGCCAGGTATTCAGTAGAACCGGTAGTTTCACTTCAAGATTATTATCCGGCAGTTGTATGTAGCATAAACCTTTTATTTCATTGAGAACCGTATTCAACTCGTTGGATGTATCGATTAGTTGCCTGAATGTATCTTTATTAGACTGTTGGAATGCGTTCCAGTCAATACTGATTTTATTTGCAAATTGATTCAGAACTTCTGCGAATGGCTGTTGAACGATTGCTACGTATTCCGATAAAGTGTTGTAAATTATCGGAAGATTCTTAAGTATAGAATCAATATCATCCCATTTCTCTTTGCTCTTTCTTCCTAAGAAGCCGAAAGAAGATGATAATTCGGAAGATTGTTCTTGAATGATCTTATTATTCTTTTGATAAGCATTGAGCTTTTCTAACAGGCTTGGTATTTGTGCTGCCTGCAAACTTATATTGTAAAGTCTGAGCTTTTTCAGATAAGAACGTTTGGCAAAGAATTTAGGTAAGAACCATTTCAATTCGATAGCTTTCCATTCTTGTTGGAGGGCAAATGCATTTTCTCCCAGAATTTGAGGTGCATACTCTTTACCCAGTTCAGCTTGTAACTGATCTCGCTTACGACCGGACAGGATAATATCTTTCCATTCTTCTATCAAGTCGGTATTACCACCCATTTCCAATAACGTTTTATTCAGATATGGGATGGATAGAAGCTGGTTACATATCTTGCCCATCCAGTTGATCCCATCCCAATTATCAGGTATCGAGATTCCCAGACTATTTGAAAGCAACTTTCTGTTAGCGGTAATCGAGGTGAATAAATTAATAAAGCGCCTGATTCCGGCTTGTAATTTCTGAGAGCTCTCTATGGAAGTATCGTATGGCTCCAGTCCCTTTAACGGGTGATCTTGCGGATGCCCTGTTATCTGAAAAACTGTATCCAGTTCCTGGATCTTTTCGCAAAAGTCTGTCAGTTGATTTTGGGTGATGGAGGGAAACAGAGAAAAGTCGATCGACAATTCATCTCCCTGTATCGATAAGTAGTTTGTAATGCAATCATAAAGAGAAAAGCCGGAAGCATGGGGATGATGCAATGCTTCCATATAATCGATTAATTTCTTTCTACGCTCAAATAATTGCTTTGAAGTGCTTTCAAACTCGGCTGGAGACTGAATGTGAATGACTTCTATAGCCTTCTGAAGCTGAGCCAGAAAATGAGATTTAGTGACCTTATTAGAATGTAGTTCCAGACAGAACGGATCTAATCCTATCTTAGTCAGACGGTTTTGTACTACAGAAAGTGCCGCCATCTTTTCTGCTACAAACAGCACACGTTTTCCTTTGTACAGGGCATTGGCTATCATATTGGTAATGGTCTGTGATTTACCGGTTCCCGGAGGTCCATGCAATATGAAGCTCTTTCCTTCTCCTGATTCAATAACGGCTTCCAGCTGCGAAGAGTCAACATCAACAGGGATGGCAAAATGGATAGGTTCAAGATTTCTGTCTATTTCTCTGGCGTCAATTTCCGGAGTCGTATCCTGCCATTGAATACGATTTTCCATCAGACTGGCTATAATGGCGTTCTCTTTCAATTTGTCTGCATTGGTATGAATATCGTTCCACATGACAAACTTGTTGAATGAGAATAGCCCCAACATCGATTCTTCCACTACATCCCAACCTTTCATATTACGAATGCAGGTACGAATCGTAGCGAATATCTTTTTCACGTCTACGCCACTATCATCTTTTGGCAGCGGATTCAACCCGGAAAGATTAACACTGAACTGTTGTTTCAATAGTTCGACGAGAGTTATGTTCAATATAATTTCTTCGTCTCTGGTACGGATAATATATCCGCTTGAACCTCCACGACGCACAATGTCTACCGGTAACAGTAAGATAGGAGCAAAGCGTGGTTTCACACTCTTAGGAGACTCATACCACTTCAGTATTCCTAAAACGAGGAACAGTGAATTTGCACCATTTTCTTCAATGGCGGTTCGCGATGTACGGTATACAAATTTGAGTGAGTTTTGTAGTTCGCTTTCTGTCAGATAAGAACGGAGTTTTTTGTTTCTCAGCTCGCTGATTACTAATTCTTCCAAATTCTCTTTCCATAAAGAAGAATCATAGAGCCCTGTCTCACCCGGTTCTATTTTACTTTTAGTAGGGCTGGATAATATCTGGTAGTTTTCTCCGGCTTGCAGATGATCTTCCAGATGATCAATTTCGAAAGATATGAATGGTATAACTCTTCTACCAAGCCGGATGTTGATCAGATTATTGCGTAGAGAAAAGTCCAGTAGTTTTCTTTCCCAAATAATCTGCTTGGTTATTTCATCCTTGCTGTCCTCCAGTTTTATTTCATACCGGTCCAGTCGGTGTATTCTTTGGGTTACATTCTCATGTTCTATTCCACTGTTTTCTATTTGCCATTCACCGTTATGGTTTATGCGTTGTGGTAATGGACGGATTTTATCCAGTCTGCACCTATATACATCAATAAACAGCTCGAATCTGTTTTCTTCTTTGAGTTCTCTCTGAGCCATTGTAGCAGCTTCTTCAAATGAAATATTTTGAGAAGATGCCAGTGCGGTTGTCTCTACTAATACAATGTCGCTGATGCCATTTGCACTCCCTTTGAGTAGAAAGGAAGCATCATCGCCTACGGTTTGATGATAAATATCTTCTGTAAGCCATGCACCTACCAATATATGTCCTTTCAACAAGACTAAAAGAGGATGAATGCCATTGGCTTCCAGACAGGAAGCATAGAGTAAAGTCAGGTCTATACATGTACCTAGTTTGCTGGTGAGTACATTATCTACCAAGCGGATACGCTGCCCCGAAGTTTCAAAGCTGGCTGGAACTGTAGAATATATTAAAGACTCAGACCGGAGAGCTTCATAAATAGCAGCTACCTGTGCACGTACTCGGTTGGGGTCCTGTGTCTGATACTCGTCTAAGGCAGAGTTTCCGGTCCACTTTTCGAGGAATTGTGAGGCTTTTACGCTTATTCTTGAAAGTATGGGATGATTGGGAGTAACAAATGTAGCTAAGAGTTCGGGCATAATCCTGGAACCGGTCCACTGATCGTATGCCATCAGTTTGATGGGAAATGTTTGCTGATGGGCTATCTCACCGGAAATCGTAATAACCAGATGAAAGATAGTATCGATGCCTTCTGTCAATTCGATTAATTTTACACTTTCAGGTGATATTTCCAGGTTGTTGATTTGAATGTTCTGTCCGTGCGGAATGACTTCGAGAATACTCTCTGAGTACTTAATTAGTTCTCCATCTATCGAAACTTTGATATTGTTCCAATCGACTTCATCACTGTTCATTAGTTCGCAGAAATTGCATGAAGGTACATGGTTGTGTATCATTGCATAATTGATGCATGGCAGGTATTCCAGGTGGATTGTTCCATTGAAGGTGCCTGTAATTGTGTTGTCGTTTCCCATTGTTGTTATAGAATTTAACTGATAAAAGAGGTGATCCCATAATATCATTCCCGGATTCAAAGTTATAAATATAATGCTAATAATCTATACTTTATTTATAATTTAGTGAGATATTTGTCGCTTATTTAGTTCAAAAAGGATTCACCCTATTGTTCATTGTGCTGATTTTTGTGATATTTGCAACGCCTTAGAACAAAAATCACTGTTGAATTGTTTAATAACTGACAAATTTTATATCTATATGTATATTACTCTCATTGTTTTATTCCTTTCTGCGATATTCTTTATGAGTGGCAAAGTGCGTTCGGATTTGGTGGCGCTTTGTGCTTTGGTGTTACTAATTATATTCGGTATTCTAACTCCGGAGGAAGCATTGACCGGCTTCTCCAATTCCGTCGTGATCATGATGATAGGATTGTTCGTTGTGGGCGGTGCCATTTTTCAGACGGGTTTGGCGAAGATGATCAGTAGTCGTATTCTAAAATTAGCCGGTGACAGCGAATTAAAGCTTTTTATTCTTATTGTACTGGTGACTGCCTTCATCGGCGCTTTTGTCAGCAATACCGGAACGGTAGCTTTGATGCTTCCTATTGTTGTCAGTATGGCTATGGGGACACAGATTAATGTCAGTCGCCTGCTGATGCCGCTTGCATTTGCCAGTAGTATGGGAGGTATGATGACACTTATCGGTACACCACCGAACCTTGTAATTCAGGAAGCACTGACTTCTGCTGGATATGCGCCCCTTACTTTTTTCTCATTTACTCCTGTCGGACTGGTTTGTGTAGCTGTCGGATTGGTGATACTGATTCCATTGAGCAAAATTTTCCTGACTAAGAAAGGCGATAAGGATCGTAAGGGCAAAAAGAATAAATCACTGAAAGAGCTGGCAGGGGAGTACCAATTGTTCCAGAACTTGTGTCGGGTACGAGTGGAAAGTAGATCCCCTTTAACTGGAAAGACCATACAGGAACTGAGTATTCCACAACGTTATAATGTGGGTATAATGGAGGTTCGCCGTCAGTCATCTTCTTCGCGTCGTCATTTCTTTAAGACGATGAGCCAGGAAATGGCTGCTGCTGGTACCATTATTCAGGAGAATGATATTCTGTATGTACTGGGAGATTTTACGAATGTGGAGCGCTTTGCAGAAGAAAATACATTGAAGTTATTGGATACGCATGATGCAGAAGGCACCGTAGAATCAAAGAGTGATGAACTTGAATTCACGGAAATCGGTATTGCTGAAATTGTATTGATGCCTGCTTCTAACCTGGTCAATAAGCCGGTAAAGGATTCTGGTTTCAGAGAGAAATATGGGGTGAATATTCTGGGTATCCAACGCAAACGTCAGTATATTCTAAAGAATTTGAAGGATGAAAAGATGCATTCGGGAGATGTGCTGTTGGTGCAAGGAACATGGGAGAATATAGCGCGTTTGAGTGAAGATCCCTCTGATTGGGTAGTACTTGGACAACCGCTTGCCGAGGCTGCCAAAGTAACCCTGAATCATAAAGCACCTGTTGCCGCCATTATCATGTTGGGAATGGTGGTAATGATGATGTTCGATTTTATCCCTGTCGCTCCGGTAACGGCAGTAATGATTGCAGGTTTGCTGATGGTGCTTACCGGCTGTTTCCGAAATGTGGAAGCGGCATATAAAACTATTAACTGGGAAAGTATTGTTCTGATTGCCGCTATGTTGCCTATGTCGTTGGCGCTGGAAAAGACCGGAGCTTCCGAATTGGTGTCCCAATCGCTGGTAAACGGGCTAGGTAGTTACGGACCTTATGTGTTATTAGCAGGTATTTATTTCACCACTTCGCTGATGACTATGTTTATTAGTAATACGGCTACGGCAGTACTTCTTGCACCGATTGCGCTTCAGTCTGCCATACAGTTGGATTTGAGTCCGTATCCGTTCCTATTTGCTGTAACTGTGGCAGCCAGTATGTGTTTTGCTTCTCCGTTCTCGACTCCGCCCAATGCATTGGTGATGCCTGCAGGACGTTATACATTCATGGATTATGTTAAAGTAGGTTTGCCTTTACAGATAATTATGGGAATTGTGATGATCTTTGTGCTCCCGTTATTGTTCCCGTTTTAAAATAACTAAAGTATAAGATCGATGAAAGTAGTAAAGAGTTTGATTTTTATCTTGTTTGCCCTTTGTAGTTTATCGGGCAAAGCACAGGAAGTAGCTGCCGATAGCACCGGCTACATTGTAAGAGTAGGGGAGATGGCTCCTAACTTTACCATTACCCTGACAGACGGTAAGAAAGTTACCCTTTCCGAACTTCGTGGAAAGGTAGTGATGTTACAGTTCACTGCCAGTTGGTGTGGGGTATGCCGCAAAGAGATGCCTTTCATAGAAAAAGATATCTGGCTGAAACACAAAGATAATTCAGCATTTGCTCTTATTGGTATAGACCGTGATGAGCCGCTGGACAAAGTGATTGCATTCGGTAAATCAACCGGTGTTACTTATCCTTTGGGATTAGATCCGGGTGCAGATATCTTTGCCAAATATGCGCTTCGTAATGCCGGCATTACTCGCAATGTACTGATTGATAAAGACGGACGCATTGTGATGCTGACCCGCTTGTACAATGAGGAGGAATTTGCCGCATTAACGAAGAAGATAGACGAAATGCTGGCAAAGAAATAATAAACAGAAAGTCCGGGTTGACCTTATTTCAAGGTCAACTTGGCTAAATAATCGTAGTGCTTTCCCTCTTTTACTAATTCCGCTTGGAAACCATTTTCGGCTGCATAAAGACTGAGTGTCTGGAAATCAATGTAAAGCCAGTCGAATGACTCTCCCAGAATATCCTTATATTGCATCTGGAAGTCTATTTCTCCATAATAGTCACCTGCCAGATCGATCACAAAACTTCCGTCTTCTTCCTCAAACAGATAGCGCAGATCACTGGAGTCCATAAAGATGCAGCCGCTGGGTTGTAGCAGTTGCTTCATTCTTTTGAAGAAGGCAGGCAGGTTCTTCAACTTACCGATGATTCCAGAACCGTTCATCAACATTAATATTGTGTCGTATGTCTCTTGGAAATGTTCATCGAACAGATTGAGTAATGTGGCATGCCGTACACCGCGTTGTTGCATTACTTCTACTGAAAGTGGTGAAATATCAATGGCATGTACATCTTTGCCTGCTTCCTGCAAGGCAAGACTATGACAACCGCTTCCGGCTCCCACATCCAGAATCTTTCCCGTAGCCAGTTGCAGGGCGGTACGTTCCAGAAGAGGCATCTGCTTTTCCATGCGAAAAAGTTCCTTTACCGGAATTTCATCCTCATCGAACTGTGAGGAGAAAACCCGTAGTCGTTCGGCCTTATGTCGTTTATAATAATCTGCAATAGCAGTACCCATCGGATCCTTGTCAACAGAAAGCAGCGTAGTGTTCATTCTATTCAATCTTTAAAAGTTGTCCGCAAAGATACGAAAAATGCAGTCTGTTAGTAGAAAAAAGCTATCTTTGTGGTCAATATATGGATAAAGCCATACTTCGCACTGGCTTATAAATGTAATAGTAATAGAAACCGAATATGAGTATAGAAGATGCAATAATGGGCGGTATCGTCTTTAGAGGAAAGAAAGACAAACCTAAGGAAGATGGAAAGGTGAAAACTAAAGCCAAGAAGAAATCGTATATTACCGGGAAACATGGTTCCGGTGCTGCCAAGATGAAGGCGGATATACGAAAGAAAAGGGCAGGTCGTCATAAATAAGATGATAAGATGGTAAAATGATAAATGGTAAGATGAGGAAATGTAATCCTATCATCTTACCATTTATCATTTTACCATTCTTTCATCATTTTGCCGGAAGCACCTCTATCCAGTAATCATCCGGATCATGGATGAAGTACAATCCCATAGCTGTATTTTCAAAGCATACCCAACCCATTTCTTTATGGTATTGGTGAATAGCTTCATAATCACCGGCAACACGGAAGCATAAATGGCTTTCGTTCTCTCCAAGTTCATAAGCTTGCGGATGATCTTTCAGACAAGTCAGTTCCAAGAGGAAACCTGTGCTGTTATCTGTCAGGTAAACCAATGTGAAGGAGCCATTTGAGGCTTCTTTACGATGATGTTCTTTCAATCCCAATGCCTTTTCATAGAAAGCAATACTACGTTCCAGATTGGTAACGTTGATATTAAAATGATCGAATTTAGCTTTTATTTCCACGTAATTAGTGATTAGTAATTAGTAATTATTTAACGAATGCTTTCAGAATTTCACCCACATACATGCGTGGCTGACCTTCCATCGGAGTCTGTGAAGGCATCTTCTTACATTCCAAAACAACTGACGGTTCGGTTTGGTTTGCCGGATAGAAACGAACGGTGTAAGTTTCTGCCGTCTCCATCTGTTCGTAAGGCTGGTCGGGAGAAAGGAAGCTGAAAATAACAGGCTTGCCTGATGATTTGCCCAATGAACCACCTGCGTTTGCTGTCATCATGGTCATGTTGAAAGCATCCGAGCCGATTACAAGCACTAACTTGCCCGCACCCATTTGGATGGCATTTGCCGGCAATTGATCCGGAGCTACTTCTTTGTAACCGGGCACTGTACCTGACGTTGCAGGAGTAGCCGGGGTGAGCGGAGTGGCGGGGATTACTGTGACTTTGCCGGTTTCAGCCGGAGTCTTCACTTCAACTTCTGCTTTTGGGGCAATTACTATCGGACCAGAGCTTACAACACTCTTTTCCTCTTTCTTAGCTTCCTTCTGCTCAGCTGCTTCGGCTGCTTTCTTAGCAGTGCTTGCACTGAGGGCTTCGGCTGCTCCAAGGGCCAGGTCGTCTACAAAGTCTACTGTTTTTCTACGCCATTTGGCAAGTCCGCGCACCAATTTGGTTTTGGCCTTGTTCAGTGCGTACTTGTCTACTATCCATTCTTCTGCCGTATATTTCTCTTTGCCTTCGCGATAGTTGAAACGGATTTTCTCTACTTCCATCGTACACTTCTCAGGTGCACAGACAACTGAAAGCTGATAGAGTATCTTTGTACGGTCCAGAGAAAGCGCACTCGAACTGAATACGATCCATTCATCTCCCGTGCCTACGATTTGTCCTTCTTCCGGATTGGTGTAGACTACGCGACTGGTGTTCGCGTTTTTCTTCAGCCGCGCTTCCATCCAAGCCTGTATGCGTTTGAAGATTTCTTCCTGCGACATGCCGGGAATGCTGAATTCTTTGGTGAATACCACTTTTCCATCTACTTCGGGTACTGCACCTGCCAGATACTTGCTGTCGTCATCTTTATCTTTATTGGCGTCTGCAAACGCTGTGGCCGGCAGACAGATGCATAACAGCATAAAAAGAAACTGTGTCAAATTTTTCATAATGCGTATGTTTTATTGAGTAATATCGAAACTTTCGCCCCTGCGGGTAATGGACAGGAAACGGCAACCTTTGCTTTCGGCAAACTCGCGGAAAGCATTTCCGCCCTTGTATTCCTCGCTGAAGTGCATAGGAACAAAGATAGCGGTTTTTATTCGTTCCACGAATTGTTCCGCACCTCTCATATAGTCTTTCCCGATGCGGTTGTCCACTGGAAACATGGCTACGTCTACCGAAGGGGCGGTCTGCTGGAGGTACTTCACCTCGGCAAGGAAGTCGCCTTCCGCTTTCCGGATTTCCTGTGGGGTGGACTCTTCACTCCAATGCCAGTTATTCAGGTCTCCGGCATGGAACAGCCGGATGCCTTGCAGGTCGATCAGAAAAGAGATGCCCACGTCCGTGGAGCCGAATGCTTCGATACGGATATTCGGGTCTTCGTACACATCACCTTTATTTATATAGGTGGCATCCTCACGTGTGGCGCGACGATGTTTCAGGATGTCCTTGGAGAAGATGTAGTGAATATCCGGACGCTCGACCTTCCATAAAAGAACTTCGCGATTAAAGTGGTCGGGGTGAAAATGGGAAGAGAGTACATATAGTTCTCCGGGTCTTCCCAACAGATAGTCATGAACGATACCTTTATTATATTCCGTTTCAGAGGAATCTTTGTAGTAATCGATAATGACTGTCACTCCGTCCGCTTCAATCGCGAAGCCGCTATGGTAAATGTAATCAAGTTTCATGCAAGGATCAATTTATAGCGCAATATTACGAAAAACGCTACACAAACCTTGGCTTTTAGCTGTTATTTTTATCTAAAAGACTTACATGGGCACTTCCATCAGCAGGATATGCGAGTCTTTCAGTGTTTCCAGCTCAAAGCTGTGAGTGTCATATACACCCATGCCGTCACGGCGTGAGAGTACAGTGTCGTCCACCTTCACTTCACCTTCGATCACGAAGATGTACACCCCTGCATGCGACTGGTGCATGTGGTAGCCGATTTTTTTGCCTGCTTCTATCTCTCCGATGGAGAACCATGCCTGTTGCAGCATCTTGGCAGGAGCGTCACCGTCCGGTGAAACAATCAACGTCAGTTCGTTCTTGCGCAGCAACGGGCGGATGTCATAATCCTGATAGGCAGGTGGTGTATTCAGCTTCTCCGGCATTACCCAGATTTGCAGGAACTCTACCGGTTCGGTGTCGCTGCCGTTCATTTCGCTGTGATAAATACCGGTACCGGCACTCATGGTCTGTATGTCACCCGGCGTGATGGATCGGCTGTTCTTCTGGCTATCACCATGTTTCAGCTTTCCTTTCAAGGGGATGGAGATAATTTCCATGTTTTTATGCGGGTGGGTGCCGAAGCCTTTACCTGGTTCTACACGGTCATCGTTCAGTACGCGCAGGGCACCGAAGTTCATACGGCGCGGGTTGTAGTAGGTGTCGAAACTGAATGTATGGTGACTGTCGAGCCAATCATATAGAGCACGTCCACGGCTTTCCGCTTTGTCTATTACTTTTTTCATAATTAATTCCTTTCTTTTAAATGGTTGATATGTTTAGATAACAAACTGGTTTTGAAAAAGTTTATGGTCAGATGTTATCCTCTGCTTATTGCAGATTCTTATTGTTAATTTTATATCTTGACTTCATTTTCCAAGGCTTTTCCGCTTGCAAAGTCTTTGATATTCTGAAGTGTGGTAGTGGCGATATTCTCCAATGCTTCACGGGTGAAGAACGCCTGGTGTGAGGTGACGATGACATTGTTGAAGGAAAGCAGACGCGCCAGTACATCATCATCGATGATGCGGTCCGACTGGTCTTCGTAGAAGTATTCGCCTTCTTCCTCGTACACGTCCAGTCCGGCCGAACCGATCTTCTTGTTCTTCAATCCTTCTATCAGTGCGTTGGTATGAATCAGTTGTCCGCGTCCGGTATTGATAATCATTACGCCCTCTTTCATCTTGCTGATGGAGTAGTCGTTAATGAGATATTTGGTCTGCTCGGTGAGAGGACAGTGCAGGGAAATGATGTCTGAACTGTGGTAAAGTTCGTCCAGCGTGGTGTACACCACTTGATGCTCACGGGCAAAGTTATAGTCGGGGTATAGGTCATAAGCCAGTACGTTCATGCCGAAGCCGCGCAGAATCATAATAAGTTTCTTGGCAATCTTTCCCGTACCGATGATGCCGACCGTCTTGCCGTACATATCGAAACCAAGCAGTCCGTGCAGAGAGAAATTACCGTCTCGTGTACGCCAGGTGGCACGGGGGATTTTCCGGTTCAGCGACAGCATGAGGGCTACGGTATATTCTGCTACGGCATAGGGCGAGTAGGCGGGTACACGTACCACTGTGATACCACAATCGGCAGCTGCTTTCAGGTCTACATTGTTATATCCGGCACAACGCAATGCCAATAATTTCACGCCATTGTCCGCCATCATATGGAGCACTTCCGCATCTGCGGTGTCATTTACAAATATGCAGACGGCATCTACATTTTGCGTTAGTATCACGTTGTGTTTATTCAGATGACCTTTGTAATAGCGGAGTTCAAAACCGTATTCTTTGTTCTTATCATTGAACGAAGCCTCGTCATAGGGCTTCGTGCCGAAAAAAGCAATTGTATATGCCATAGTTTATGGAGTTTTTAGAATTTATCGTCTGTCAATATAACACACGCGTGGCTAATAAGGTTCATTGGCGACAGTTGACTACGATATTGTGGATAGTTGTTGGTGACTGCGGATTATCTCAGTTTGGTGAGTCTTGTTCATAACGCTGCTGAAAGGAAATAATTTATCATTTCAAGTAGTTTGTTTGTTTTGATTTTTTGATGTCGAAGAGGCGTTTTGTAAATGGCTGATTATCAAATGTATTACGATGGTGGTATCTCAGTATACGACTGAGGTAGCCTAAGTATCATATTGAGGTACCCTAAGTATCATACTGAGATACCCTAAGTATATGGCTGATCGCACAATTATTCTGTTGTGTAAATATTTATTATAAACGCATAAAATGTTTATCATACAGGGTCAT
>ERZ791680.1513-NODE-1513-length-14311-cov-6.740390_pt1 | contig 14311 bp, 6 predicted proteins | sample MGYA00510051_ERZ791680 | MGnify/ENA primary metagenome ERZ791680 (study PRJEB30046, sample SAMN00715238) | human gut metagenome | study: EMG produced TPA metagenomics assembly of the A metagenome-wide association study of gut microbiota in type 2...
TGCTTTGTGCAATGATAATTTCATTACCACTGATGCGGATACCAGATCGGTATACTTTGTTTTCAATGGGCAATAATCTATCGATGATATTTCTGTTCTTTTCCCTTTTGTTATTCATTGTATATAGCCTATGGAACAAGAAGACAGAGTTTCCCTTTAAACTGTATTTTACAATATCTGTTGCTTGGATTGTTTTTTGTACCATTTTAGGGGTATTTTCTTTTCCTTTTTATGATACTGTTATTTACACGTATTTAATCAATACATCTGTTGTCCAAAAACTATATGCGCTATTTCCTTCGTTTGTAGGTAATGAATTTATTCTACAAGTAAAGTTAATGGTATCACTAGTTTGGTATCTGTTTAGAAACTTTATATTCCCCTTAATTGGGCTATTCTTAATCATTTTTAATCTATATAAAGATGATTGTAAAAAAGGTCTTGATACTATTGTTAATGCTGCAAGGATATTAACAATACTATGTATAGCTTACTCCATTATAGAGGTTTCTTGGCTATGGAGTGGTTCAGATTACTTGGCTAGTATATTAGTAACTATTAATAATGGCTTATATGATCCTGTTGTACAAAGTGGGTGGTGGCCTCCGGAATTATGGCCAGGTCAACTTAGAAGCCTTGCGTTAGAACCATCCTATTTTAGTATGATTGCGGTGTTTTTGGCACCATTATTAGGTATTCATTATGTAAATTCTAAGAATAAACTTGATATTATATTAGCATTTCTCTTAGTTGTCATGATTTTCTTAACTAAAGCGCGAACAGGTGTTGTTGTTTATCTATTCGAACTTGTTGCATTTGTCGTATTAAGTCTAATCTTTAGATATAAATCTTGGTGGAAGTTATGTCTATTTACGATTGGTTTAAGTATTTTTAGCTATTCCTTCGCCATTGTTGGTGACTCCGTAGTAAGCCCTATAATTAAGGCTAGTATTTCTCAATCGAATACTACCAAGGAAGCACCTAAGGCTATATCCGTAGAAAAGGCTCTAGATAAGTATATTGATAGTAATGTTAAGTCAGTCAGCAATACTAGTTCTAGATCTAATTCAGCTAGATTTGGTAATACAGTAGCTATGTTTAACGTTGGTCTAGATCATCTAGCATTTGGTGTTGGTAGAGGATTGCACTCAAGCTATATGGTTGATAAATTCCCTGATTTTGCTAAAGATAGTGGAGAAGTCAAACGTTGGACAGAAGACGTATTACAAAAGGGCTTCCTAGCATTTGAATATCCAGTGCTTAATGAATTTGCAGCCATATTGGCATGGTTTGGGTTAATAGGAGAAATCTTATTTATTACTCCAATTTTATATATTTTATATAGAACATATAAGATTAAGAAGTATATTAATAACCCTACATTAGTCTACTTATTAGTGGCATTTTTGGGGCAAATTGCATGCTTTATGAGTAATGAATTTTTATTGGCATATCCGATTCTTGTAGGAATTTTGATTTGTTATATTAAATTTTATGAGCATAGTAATGTATAAATAGTATGGGAAGTTAGTATATTAGAAAGTAGAGGATTTTAGTGCAAAGGATTGGTTCTTTATCAGGATTAAAGGTTATAGCCCTTATTTTATTATTTTGGTGGCATAGTCCAATACCTAATCCTCATGTAGATATTGGTGCAAGAGCTTGTGAGTTTTTCTTTGTTGTATCAGGTTTTTTGGTTTCATATAATTATTCCAATAAAATGGTACCAGCAACTTGGAAGGAATCTTGTTTATATGTTAAGAAGAAATTATCAAGAATGTGGCCATTACATTTTGTTGCATTTCTTATTTGTTTATCATTAATACCTTTTTCAGATCTATTTACTAAGAAGACTGTATTTCAAGCTTTGATTAATTTATCTTTATTCCAATCTTGGAGTATTGATAGTAGTACCTTTTTTTCTTTTAATGGGACTAGTTGGTTTCTTTCCTCTATACTATTTTGTTATTTTTTATCTCCATTCCTTTTGAAAACAGTAAATACAAGACAGAGAGCAGTTATTAGTTTTATAATTGCTATTGGTTTACGAATTTTAATTGAAAAGCAACAAATATTATTTGGTTCGGAAATTACAGCATGGAATTTACATGTTTCACCTGTAATTCGTGGATTAGAGTTTTATGCCGGTTTAGCTTTATATCCTATAAGTTTATGGTTTAAAGACTTATTAAATGGTAAACATATACGAATGATTTCATCATTAATTGAAATAATAATTACACTTATAACATTAGCACTTGTGGTCGTGAAAGAGGGGCATTGGATGAGAGCTGAGTTTGTGATTATTTTCTGTATAATGATAGTAGTTTATTCTTGGGATATGGGAGTAATCTCTAATGTTTTAAGTACTTATATATTTAAGTTATTTGAACGTATAGAGTTTGAATTTTTTCTTTTGCATCAAGCAATAATAAAAGTCGTAGATCATTTTTCCATATTAGCAAATTATGGATGGAAGTATCAAAGTATAGTTTCATTTGTTTTAGTTTTGATTACTTGTTATGTATGGAAACGATTTTTTAGTGATATAACAAAAAAATGGATGGATAATATTCTAAATAGAGTACAGAATATATATTGTAACTAATATTTAAAATATATCGAATAAATTTGATATTCTGTTTATGGCTTTTCTATCTCATAATTAGTTATAATCTATACAGTAATATTATGGAATGAATATATTGGGAGTATTCATTTCTGGGGGATAAATTAGTTAATATATAGGTTTGGGAGCATTTAGCTATGAAAAAATATGTACTTTCAGTTGATAAGAATAAGCCTATAGACCTTGAAATCACAAATATTTTAGATGATAATAAAGCTATAGTGCGTGGTCGTCTTAATACATATCATTTGGATTATGATGTAGAGACAACTTCTGTCTTATTAAATTTTACGTTAGAAGACGATCGAGAAACTGTATATAGTATTAGATTAAAGGAAGATAATTCTTTATTAAAATGTTTAGATTGTACTCCTCAGGAGATATTCTTTAACATTGTTAATTTCTTAGGTGAAGTAATACATAAGGCTAAATCCATTGGATATACATTAGTTATGAAGTTAGACCATCAAACTTCTAGATTACTTGTAAAGGATCTAACAAAAATTGGTGATGAATATCGCGTGTTTAATGGGGAATTAGTATATTAGGATAATTTTTAATAAATATATAGTGGGATAAAAAAAGTATCAACTATGGTTGTGAACTGCACCCCAAAAATTGGACACAATTTTTGGAGGTGCAGTTCAAAGACAGCTGATTATATCAGCTGTCTTTTTTATGCGTAAAATCTGTTACGACAATCTCATATATGGCTTATTTAATGCGAATTTCACCGTTTTTTGGTATAATAAACAAGTATTCCAACGATAAAACGGAGGTAATTCTAATGCGTAAATTCTTATATATGTTAGCAGCTCTACTCGTGTTGATCGGTATTAATACACATGATGTAGAAGCTCGTACAGATGTGTATGCTACTACTTATAACGGTAATAGCTGGTATGTAGATCAAGACTCTGTAAAGAAAGTAGGGGATGTACTCAACTTTACAGTGTACACTACATCTGGCCTTAGCTATAAGGTATCATCTAGCGATAGTAACTATTATAATGCAGATGTATTCTACTATAACAACAAACTCGTTTCAGACAATGGCCAATCCGTCTGGAAATCTCCAGGTATGATGGCCGCTATGCGTGTGGCACGTAGATAAAGAATAAAGGCAGCGATTCGATCGCTGCCTTTTGGTCTGTATAAGTGTACTATAGTATCGTTTATCCGTATTTGACGATATATAAGATTAACCCTATAATATAAATAGATAGCCAAACGAGTAGATCCGTCGGGCTCATCTCAAAAGGGTAAATAATTGATGAAATGGCCTTTCAGTTATCCAGTTACTGGTAACGAAGGGCCATTTCTATTTTTATGTGGCAAATTTCCCTCATATTTACAAGAATACAATTATTAAATATAATTAAATTATTTAATAATAGTTTATAGTGTGTAAATGAGAGAGGGTTTTTATGAAACGTGTGTATAAAGCAAACCTATCTTTAGCGATTGCTCTGACAATTGCTAGCTCTGTAGTGCCCTATGCAATGGCGGGGAGTACATTAGTTACTACACCTAATGGTGCAAATATTACGGCAAACAACGGTGGGAAGTTTAAGGCTGGCGAAATGACAAACTACATATCTACGATTGAAGCAGATACTGGTAGTACAGTTAGTATTGATAAAGCTGTTGCTAATATTGGCTATAATAACAAGCCTTTCATTAGTAGTAAAGGTGGCAGTACAGTTAGCCTTAAGGAAGGCGTTTATGATGTTCAAAATGTAAGCACTCCTATTGCAGTGGCTCAAGGTGGCACCGTTAATATTGGTGTAGACGGCAATAAAGGTAATTTTACTGGTAAGGACTTGTCTTTAGTAGGTGATGTTATCGTTAAAAGCGACCCAAATCATGCGTCTGAGATCAATATTGGTATCATTGGCAAAGAATCTCTTTGGGATGGCTTGGCTTTTAATCTAGCAGATAAAGATGCAAAGCATCCAAGTCATATCAATGTATTCCTTGGTGACTATGGTTCTTGGGAGCTTTTCTATCAAGGTGGCTTGCATGAAGGAACATTAGATGGTGGTACACAACCTAGCCATGTACATCGACTTGTAGGCTCTAAGAATCGCAACTATGCGAATATGGTAACCCAAAGTGAGCATAATAAGCTCTATGTAGATAAGCTTGAAGGGCATGTAAACTTTATTTACGACCCTAATGATGAAGGTGGCGATACTGAGGATCCAAGCTATCAACCACCGACTACAACCTATAATGGTTTGACTCCAGATTCCTTCTGGGGTGGTGATATTCATATTACAAGTGCAGCTCCTGGTGCAGCGGCTCATGTGTACACGACTCAACGAGGCCTAGATATGTCCTCTGAGGCTAACGTGAACAAGATTTTAGATAACTTGGCTCACAAGATGTACTATCATAACTATGTTAATGGTGAAAGAAACCTTCAAGGTACAGTAGCTATTGCATCTGATGGTTCTGAATCTGGTCGTTTTACAGTAATTACATCTGGTCATGCTAAAGAAGGTGATATTACATGGCAAGCCGATAAGGATGGTCAAGGTAAATACGTATATGGTGAAAATAAACCTGTACCAAAACCTCAACCTAAGCCAGAAGTTAAACCAACTCCTAAACCTGAGGTTAAGCCGGTACCAACTCCGACTCCTAAACCAGAGGTAAAACCTACTCCAAAACCAGAGGTTAAGCCAGCACCAAAACCAACTCCTAAACCAGAAGTGAAACCAGCTCCAGTGCCAGAGCGTAATTCTCATATTCATGTTATTATGGGTGATTTTGATACACCTCATATGCGCGGTGCCCGTTCTGCTATTATGAGCAATATTAATGGTTGGAGAACATTGACAGATAATATATATCGTCCACGCGTATTGCAACAAGGCGAACCAACAGGCATTTGGGCTCGCGTTGGGGGTGGTAAATATAGCTATACCGCAAAAGGTATCGACACAGATACAACATATACACGCATTCAAGGCGGTTACGATGCTAAAACTGGTAGCGGTTGGACTGTAGGTGGTCAAGTTTCTTACCTTCGTGGCAACGATGATTACGTATTCAACGGTACTGGCAAAGAAAAAGCCTTTGCTGTTGGTGCGTACGGCTTGAAAGATCTTGGTAACAACCAATACATCCACATCGAGTCTCAAGTAGGTCGTGCATCTAACGACTTCACAGTTCGTAATGAAATTGGTGAAAGCCTTTCTGGTGAAACTAAAGCGAATGCTTTCACAATTGGCGCACGCTATGGTAAAACTGTGAAGCTTTCAAATGGTACATACATTGAACCACAAGCACAATTGAGCTACACTCACTTCGGTGGCGATAGCTTTAATGCGGGCCGCATGCATGTAGAGCAATCTGGTGTGAGCAGCACAGCAGGTGGTCTTGGCCTTGAAATCGGTAAAACATTCGGCGCAGGTAATATCTATACTCGCGTTGGTGTAAACCATGCCTTCTCTGGCACTGTAAATACAGCGTACACAACTGGCAATACTACAAAATATACAAAACAAGACCTTAAAGGTACTTGGACTGATCTAGCATTCGGTGGTCGTTATGGCTTCAATGCTAATAACAGCATCTTTGCTGACCTTAGCACAGGTCTATCTGGCGACTATAAAGCAGGCTGGTCTGTAAATGCTGGATTTACACATAAATTCTAATATACTGGTCAACAGATTTACTAAGAGGCAGCGAGTCAATCGTTGCCTCTTTTGCTATATTTTTATCTAACACATATCAAATCTTAATTATTTTTAAAATAAATGAGTATAATTCATTTACAATTCACTAAAAATGGTGTAATATTTTATACATATTTTAAATGTGTTAGTCTTAAGTTTCTTTAATAAGTGAGTATATATCTATCTTTTATCATAAAAAAGACTAATAAATCAACTCATAGATATATATTCAAGTATGAAGGAGCTTTCACAAATGTGATTGTATTGTAAGTGAAATATTGATTGAGGTATAAGAGGATGAAAGGTAGTAATAAGATTTTATTGTCTGCTGTTATGATGACCTTATTGTCATCTACGATGGCTATGCCTGTTACATGGGCTGCAGCAGGTATTAATTCTGATGGACGTATTTTTGCAACTACTGCTGATAGTAAATTTGAAAGTACAGGTAATACGACTGCGAATGGTGTAGTCGCATCTGATGGTGGTCAAGTTACAATTGGCTCTTTGGACACTCCTGATGCATCTCAATTGCCTAAACGCTATCGTCAACCAGCTTTCATTACAGGCATGCTAAATAACAGTTCCATCCAAGTAGATGGCGGTGTTATGGACGTGACTACTGCGCCATGGAAGTCTCCATATCCAGTGGCATTTGCTTATAATAGTAAAATTAATCTTGGTGTCGATGATGCGGGTACTGTAAAGCACAAAGTATTTAATATGCAAGGCGATGTGCTTGTATCTGATAAAATGATGCCTCCTCATCAAAAACAGCAACCATCTGTTATCAATATCGGCCTTGGTCGTGCGCATAATAGTCCTAACCAATTTTCCGGTAAGGCTGTGAACACCTTAGAGGATAAGGGTGGCGAAATCAACATGACCTTTGATGGTGGTATGTGGAGTCATGATTACATGGGCGGCTTGGAATCCTTCAAGATTGATGGTAAAACGGAACGCAGTAGCATTAATAACCTTAAAGGTACTCGTACGCGCGAAGGTTTCAGCCGTATTGCGCAGGACTCCCGCAGCGACATTCATGTAAATAAATTGGACGGTCATATTAATGTTATTTATGACATGACTAGTGGTACTGGCTTAAATTATGCTAAACCAGGTTCTAAGAAAAACGGTCTTGATCCAGCTGACATCGAGGGTGGTAACTTTATTGTAAAATCTGCTGCAGCTGGTTCAGGTGTGCATGGCTATGTGACAGGCGATCATCTTGATACTTCTTCTGAAAGCAATGTAAACAAGATTTTAGATAACTTGGCACATAAATTCTATTATGAAAACTATGTAAAAGGTGAAAGAAATCTTTCTGGTACAGTATCCATCGCGTCTAAAGGCATCGTGTCTAGCTTCCAAAAAGCATTGACTACAGACCAAAAAGAAGGGGATATTACTTGGAAAGACGGCAATGGTCAAGGGTCCTATGTGGCGCCAGAACCAAAACCTGTTACACCAGTAACTCCAGATCCTAAACCAGTTACACCGGTAACTCCAGATCCTAAACCAGTTACACCAGTAACTCCAGATCCTAAGCCAGTTACACCAGTAACTCCAGATCCTAAACCGGTTACACCAGTAACTCCAGATCCTAAACCAGTTACACCTGTAACTCCAGATCCTAAACCGGTTACTCCTGTAACTCCAGATCCTAAACCAGTTACTCCTGTAACACCGGATCCTAAGCCGGTTACACCTGTGACTCCGGCTCCTAAACCTGTAACACCAGTAAATCCTAATCCTGTTATTCGTGGTGCTTACGATACACCTCATATGCGTGGTATTCGCTCTGCTGTAGTAGGTAATATCAATGCATGGCGTACTGTAGCTGATGATATGTATCGTCCTCGCGTATTGCAACAAGGTGAACCAACTGGTATTTGGGCTCGCATCGGTGGCGGTAAATACAGCTACTCTGGCAGCGGTATCGACACAGCTACAGATTATACACGCATCCAAGGCGGTTATGATGCTAAAATCAGCCGTGGTTGGACTGTAGGTGGTCAAGTATCCTATCTTCGTGGTTCTGAAGATTATGTATTCGATGGTTCCGGCAAGGTTAAATCCTTCTCCGTAGGTGCGTATGGTTTGAAAGACCTTGGTAACGATCAATATGTACATGTAGAAACTCAAGTTGGTCGTGTATCTAATGACTTTACAGTTCGTAATAAAATTGGTGAAGCCATGTCTGGCGATGCAAAATCTAATGCGTACAGCATCGGTGTTCGCTACGGCAAAACATTGAAATACGCTAATGGTTTCTATGTAGAACCACAAGCACAATTGAACTTTACACACTTTGGTGGCCGTAACTTCACTGTAGATAATGTATCTGTTAACCAATCTGGCGTAAACAGTACTACTGGCAAGCTTGGTCTTGAATTGGGTAAACAGTTCGGCAATGGTAACCTTTATACACGCTTTGCAGCAGGTCATGCTTTCACAGGCAATGTAAAAACTGCATTTGCTAGCGGTAGCGTAATGAAATTAACAGAACAAGACCTCAAAGGTACTTGGACTGAATTGGCATTCGGCGGCCGTTATGGCTTTAATAGTAACAATAGTGTATTTGCTGACGTCGCTACAGCTTTGTCTGGTGATCTCCAAGCAGACTGGGGCGTAAATGCAGGATTTACACATAAATTCTAATATATAGTATATAAAGATATATAAGTATATTAGAGTAGAGTATATAAATATATATACAAATATATATATACAGATAGAAGAATAGTAAAAGGTCCATGTATTGGAAATTTATCTAATACATGGGCCTTTTTTATTATATAACGGGAGTTTTGATCTAGTAGTAATATTTATTTATATAAATCATAGAGTACGTTTATATATAACATCAGTAATCATAAGAGTTATTAATTTATATCGTGATCTAGAATATACCATGATGAAAGGTAGCATAGGGGTTAACGATGTTTCTATATAAATATTTCTTATTAATAAACCGAAATTGATAATTTTAAATTGTAAAATTTTTTGATACTAAATTATGAATAAATATTTTGTTAATTATAAAAAATACATAAAAAATAGAGGGATTATTATATAGTCTATAGAAAAATGAGATAAAAATAAGAATAATTTACACTAAAAAGCGTTATTTATTGATAACGCTTATTTTTATGTGGTGTAAAGTGTACATGATTGGTATTATTTTATAAACTGAGCGAAGATGAATATAAAATGAATTTTTATTTACCATATAGAAATATTTTGATATTATTATGACAATCAACAATGATGAAGTTTTAGTGAAATTATTGTGAGAAATGAACTTATCTGTGTGTATTGTAAGCTAGAGGGAAGATTATGAATCGAATTTACAATGTAATTTGGAGTAAAACCAAAAAGTGTTATGTAGTAGTTTCTGAGATCGTGAAAAGTGGCGGCGGTAAGGTTAAATCCTTGCACACAGGCAAAACACATGCTCGCATGGGTGCTGTTATGGCTGTAGCTGCGCTATTAGCAGGTGTGAATATTACATCTGTAAATGCAGCAGCTATCATGATTGATGGCGTAAATGCTGGCTATGCAACAGCCCAAGCTGGTGGTGATAAATGGAGTTATTTATACAATTATAATAACCCTGGCAATAAAAATGCCTTAGATGGCACTGCTACTACTGGATATTATTCTGGCAGTGCATTAAATGGTATTTCCATTGGTCACAATACGAATATTCAAGAGTCTAGTGATCCTACGTATTATTCTGGTGTGGCTATTGGAGACTATGCACAAGCTACAGGTGGTTTATCTTTCTCCATTGGTAATTATGCACAGTCCACAAAACCATCTGCTATGGCTATTGGCACGTCTTCCTTATCTAGTGGATTTAACTCTCTAGCAATGATGCGCCAATCAGCAGCGACAGGTAATTTCTCTACAGCTATTGGTACAACTTCTTGGGCGAGTGGTACAGGTAGTTTTGCTTTGGGTTATTCTGCGCAATCGAAGGGGGATCAATCTATCGCCATCGGTGCAGCTGAGCCTATCACGGTACCAGGCAGTGGTAATGAACCTAGTGCAGCCTATAATGGTACTACTAATACTGTAACAGAAGGGGCTCGCTCTTTAGCCTTTGGTACAAAAGCACGTACTGAAGCTGCGGCAAGTGATTCCATGGCATTTGGTTCTAATGCTAAAACTAAAGCAGCTAATGCAGTAGCAATGGGTAATTCCTCTCGTGCTACCGCTACAGATGCATTTGCCTTTGGTAATAGGGCGTATGCTACAGGCGCTAATGCTATTGCTATGGGTAGATCAGCACAAGCTAAAGAGTTAAATACTATCGCTTTAGGTGGTCAAGCAAAGGCATTAGAAGCGAATGCTCTTGCCATCGGTGGTACAGCGGAAGCTAGCAAAGCCGGTACTATGGCTATTGGTACGGCTGCGAAAGCAAGTAGTAACAATGCTACAGCCATCGGTAATGGTGCAGAGGTTACAGGTGAAAACTCCATGGCATTAGGTGCGGGTGCGAAGATTTCTTCTAATAACTCCATTGCCCTTGGTGCAGGTACTGAATTCAATGGTCCATTGGTGAACACGTATGCAGCTTTCACCAACGAAATGAACCCTGCAGAAGCAGGTGTAGTAGCAGTTGGTAATACGGGTACGCCTCGTCGTATTGTTAACGTAGCAGGTGGTCAAAACGATAATGACGCTGCAACGATTAAACAATTGCGTTATGTAAATAACAACTTGGCCATGACCATTGCAGGCCCTACATATACTGGTTATGAAGCAAATGGCTCTACCTACAAAGCACCTGATTTCAATATCAAAAATAGCACGTATCACACTGTTAAAGAAGCGGTAGAAGCGGCACAAACTAACTTCTTTAGCGCTAAGGGGACATCTGCTGATGCGAACTATGATAATAAAGGTGCTACAGGCACAAATGCGACAGCCGCAGGCGTACGTGCTACTGCAGCGGGTAACTTTGGTACTGCACTTGGTGCGGATGCAACTGCGACTAGTGATAATTCCACTGCATTAGGTTATAAAGCGAAAGTAACAGAAGATGATGGCGTTGCGTTAGGTTCTAATTCCGTAGCAAATACGGCAGCTGGCGTAGCTGGTTACGATGTAAGTGCAGCGGATAACCGTGCCAATAAATACACTGCGTTAACAGGCAATGTAGCAACATCTACTTTGGGTGCTGTATCTGTAGGTCAAAATACTAGTGTTGGTAATGAAACACGTCAAATTACAAACCTTGCTGCTGGTAAAAAAGATACAGATGCAGTTAATGTGGCTCAATTGCGCAATGTGAACTTGAAAATTGCAGGCAATACAAACAAAAATAATAATAAAAATGATGTATTGTTAGATAGCCAAACATTGACTGTTAAAGGTGATGGCACGTATGTAACAACAACTGCAGATAACCAAACAATTGATGTGACATTAACAGACTCAACTAAAAAGAAAATTGACAATGCGGCTGATAAAGACCTTTCTAACATAACAAATGTAGCGAAAAATAATATTACTACATTAGGTACAATTGTTGAGGCTGGCAATAATGTAACAATTCCAGCAGCTACCGTAGATGCTACAACAGGTCAAAAAACATATACTGTGAATGCTATGGATACTAAGGTTTCCTTAGGTACTAGCGGTATGATGACGCTTACAGGTGGTACGCCTGACGCAAGTGGGGTTCGCAACTATACGGTTGACGTAGATCCTACTAAGGTTGCTAAAACAGACTTATCCAATATTAATAACGATGGTAAAACCGTTATCCGTGAAGAGGCTCAAAAGGCTATAAAAGTTATTGCTGGTCAAAATACAACTGTTACAGAAGGTACAGATGGTACATATAAAACATATGCAGTCAATGTAGCATCAGCAGGAGACTACCGATTAGTAGAAAACAGTGCAGCTGCTGATAAAGCGTACACTGTAACTGGCAATAAAGTTGACTTAACAGTACAAGATGGTAGTACTCCAGCGAATACGAAGACTGTAACTATTAAAGACATCGCTTCTAAAACGGAATTGGATTCTACAAAATCTGATTTAACTACAAAAATCACCGATACAAAAACTGAGCTCATTAACAAAGGTTTGAAGTTTAACGCAGACAACAATGATGTTAAGACAAATAAACTTGGCTCTACCGTAACTGTATCTGGTGATGCGAATATTACAACAAAAATCACACAAACTGGTGATGACTCCACAATTGCAGTGGCTTTGAATAAAGACCTTAATGTTAAAACAGTGACTGCTACGGATACTGTGAAAGCTGGTACTACAACAGCGGGTAGCCAAACTGCAACAGATAACAAAGGTGGCACTCAAACTGGCAATTTTGTAACTGGTTTAGACAACACGGCATGGAATATGGCCGATCCTGTATTCGTATCTGGCCGTGCTGCTACAGAAGATCAACTTAAAAAAGTGAGTGATGCTGTAAGAGCGGCAAATGCTGGTACTAGTGATTATCGTTTGATTGGTGACCCCGCTAATACAACTGATGGCTCTTACAAGGTTACAAACAACCAAGTTGACTTGAAGGTAAAAGACGATAAATCTGGTACTACTAATACTGTAACTATTAAAGATATTGCGTCTAAAACTGAGTTAGATAAATTAAACGATCGTGCTGTTAAATACGATGTAGATGGCTCTGGTAATGTAGATAAATCCAAGGTGACATACGAAGGCCCTACATATAGCAGTACTAATAAATCTGGTGGTACTCACGTAACTAACGTGGCGTACGCAACAGGTAATGATGGTAGCGAAGCAGTTAACGTAGATTACTTAACTGACAAAATCAAAGATAGCTCCGATGCGTTGATCAACAAGGGCATGAAATTTGATGCTAACGTTGGTGGTGTTCAAACTAATAAATTGGGCTCCACTGTGAAAGTTCAAGGCGAAGGCGCAGAAGCTGATGCTAACTACAGCGGTAAAAACATCAAAACTTTCATTAAACAAGATACAGCAGGTAACACAACAATCGACGTTAAGATGAACAAAAATCTTGAAGTTGAAACAGTGACTGCTACAGGTGCTAACGGCAAGGATGGCAAAATCGGCATTAATGGTAAAGATGGTGTTACTACAAACCTTTCCATTACTCGTGATGGCCAACCTGGTGTAGATGGTGCGGCTGGTACAACTACAACTCGTATTGTTTATGAAAAACCAGATGGTACTAAAGAAGAGGTAGCTACGTTAAATGATGGCCTTAAATTCAAAGGCGACATGGGTGCTACTTCTAATGTAAAACTCAATAAACAAGTGGACGTAACTGGTGGCGTTACAAATGCAGCTGACCTTGCAACAGGTAACAATATCGGTGTTACATCTGCAGCAGTTGATGCTAATGGCAATGCTAAACTTCAATTGCAACTTGCTAAAGATATTACAGGCCTTAAATCTGTAACGGCTACAGATACTGTGAAAGCTGGTACTGCGACAGTAGGTAACCAAACTGCTACAGATAACAAAGGTGGCACTCAAACTGGTAACTTTGTAACAGGTCTAGATAATACAAATTGGAACATGACTGATCCTGTATTCGTACCTGGCCGTGCGGCAACAGAAGACCAATTAAAAACTGTTAGTGATGCGGTGAAAGCTGCGAGCTCAAGTGCATCTGACTATCGCTTGATTGGTGATCCAGCTAACACAACTGACGGTTCCTACACGGTTACAAATAACCAAGTAGACTTGAAGATTAAAGATGATAAATCTGGTACTACTAACACTGTAACTATCAAAGATATTGCGTCTAAAACTGAGCTCGACAAATTAGAAGATCGTGCTGTTAAGTATGATTTAGATGGTACAGGTAATGTAGATAAATCTAAAGTTACATACGAAGGTCCTGCATACACTAATAAAACTGGTGGTACTCATGTAACTAACGTGGCGTACGCAACAGGTAACGACGGTAGCGAAGCAGTTAACGTAGATTACTTAACTGACAAAATCAAAGATAGCTCCG
>ERZ791680.1533-NODE-1533-length-14166-cov-4.364184_pt1 | contig 14166 bp, 11 predicted proteins | sample MGYA00510051_ERZ791680 | MGnify/ENA primary metagenome ERZ791680 (study PRJEB30046, sample SAMN00715238) | human gut metagenome | study: EMG produced TPA metagenomics assembly of the A metagenome-wide association study of gut microbiota in type 2...
TTAACCGTAAAATGTTGGCTGACTTGGCAGTTAACGATGCAGCAGCATTCGCTAAACTTGTTGAAGTAGCTAAAAACGCTTAATAGCATAACAATACAGACTAAGGACTCTCTTTGGAGGGTCCTTTTTTTGTATAGTGAAAGTATGATATAGTGAAAATACAATCGTGTTGTGTTAGAGCAGGAGAATAGAGGAGGAGTAGGTAATGGAACAGTTATTTTATCTGTTGATACCGTTAGGACTTTGTTTGTTCTATTTAGGTATTAAATATACGATTCGCTTTGGTAGAGCTAAGATGCTCTATGAGATGCCCTATGTAAATAAAGAAGGTACCTTTACTTTAGAGCGTGCAGGAACATATGGGGTGTGGCTTAGTGGAAAAATGTTTACAAAGGCGCCTATTGGCGAATTTGGGTTTAACTTAGTTGATGAAACAACGGGAAGGACAATTCCTTTATTTCTATCTATTATGCGTGCCCGGGTTAATAGTTTTACTCACTCAAGAATGGAACTATATACATTTGATGCGGGTCCAGGCACCTATAGACTGTCCGTTACGGAGGATCCCTTTGTACTAGATACAGTTATGAAAAAAGTAGGAGATAAGGTGATTAAAGGAGCGATTGATTATAATCAATTTACTATACAAATCTATACACATACTTCCTTTGTTTTAAGGTTTATATCAATTTGGATGATTGCACTTGGACTTATTATTGCTGTATTAGGCGGAGTTCTTCCTAACACTTTAGTGTGAAATAGTAGATAGTTTTAGCTATTTTATATAATGAATAAATTATGAGAAAAGTGAAATAGAAAAAGAGGAGTTTTATCATAGCTTGTAGAAGTAACACAGTAATAAACCTATTTAAGGTGCTTGTAAAAGGAGAGATTATTATGGGAATCTTTAAAAAGCTATGTATGACCTCTATGTTAGGTGTTATGTTAACTGTACCAACGTATGCAACTGTTGTTACAGGCAGTCAATCAGATGTAAATTTAGATTTAAAGTATCCTTTAGTTTATACAGATCATGCTTATGCTCAAAGAGTTATTAATACAGATATTGCAAATTATGTACTCGAAGCAAAGGATATGTATTACAATCAACATATTTATCAAGTTTCTCAAAACTATAAGGTTACCTATGAGGATAGTCAAGTTGTTTCAATCCTACTAACGACCTATTATTACTACGCCGGAGCAGCTCATGGTATGTATAATACAAGAGGTCTTGTATATAATAAAATAACAGGTCAACGTATTCCATTATATAACTATGTGAAAATTGCAAATGCAGAACAATTGGATAATGGACTACGATCCCATGTGTTAAATTATTATACTGGTAATCATACAAAGAGCTATATTCCAAGTGGATGGAGTGTCAAATATGTGACAGATAATTACTGCTTACGCGGTAAGGGGAATATAGATTTAGTTTACCAACCATATGAATTAGGTCCGTACGCAGCTGGTAATACTTATATTGGTTTTACACCAAAATCTATTGAATACTTTAACAGAATGAACTCCTGATAAAAGTATGTTAACATATTGAGCCTAACTTTATTTTGATGAATTAAATAGTATTCTTGTAATATACGACAAAAGCCTATAGTACATTTTTAGTACTATAGGCTTCTGTCATGTCTAATATATTATCTTCTATATCCGCCGCATCCTCTAGTATTAGAGTTTGGACCGCAATAGTTTTGGCTATTATTCTTGCATGGTGCATAGTTAACATTGTTATTGCAGTTGTATTGCGTGCTAGTATTGCAATTGTACTGAGAATTATTGCATACATAATCGTAAGCAAATCCTGTGGATACAGCAGCAGTTACGGCTAAGAATGTCATGACAATTATACGTTTTGTAAATTTCATAGATATCAACTCCTTGTTTCTATATTTATATTATACTACTATGAGTCAAATAAAATATGATATTCTATATATATAATATTTGAGAGACATTATGTGAAAGGATGAGAGTTTATGATGAAACGTGCGTTAATGGTTGCCCTATGTTTTAGTTTTGTGACATTAGGTAGCCAAGCAATTGATATTAATATACCAGGTGCAGATCCATCAATTTCAAAGAATGCCTATCAAAACTATCGGAAGGTAGATGCGACCGCTAAGAAGATGGAAGCTGATGTAGGCGATAGGGTGAGGGCAAAATATGCAAATAATATGCCTAAAAAATGGACGATAGATGAATTAGTCTATTTAACGCAAGAATTAAATCATTCAGTTAACTTCTCATCTTCTGTTTTTATTCTTAAAGATAATGGAGCTAATTTAAAATTTACTCTTCCTGACGGGACTCGGTTTGGTAAAACTACTAAGGGAGACCCGTTAACTACAGAGATTAAGCGTGGAAACTTTCTTTTGATTGATGGAAACCTAAATTATAACATTCGTAAAGAAAATCAAAGCACGTCTACAGGGAATTCATTCTCCTATCCGACTGTTAAAAATGCAACATGGGAGATTAGCCCAACTAAAACGGGTTCATTAGAGGGGGCTATTAATTTTAAAGTTAAGGCAGATCCTTCAGTATCGTATCAGATTGCTTTTGATTTGACTAAAAAGAAAGAAGTGGAGTTGTTAAAAACACATGATCAAGAGTATCTATATAAACAACTCATGTCTCCGTTGGTTAATTATGTGTTGCCGTCTATTGAGCCGGCTAAGCAATTACTTTCAAAAACTAAACCTATCACAATTAATGGATTTACATTCCAAACATTGAAATCTAGCGATTTAACCTATAACGGTCCTGATAATGATGCTATTTACATTTACGATGGTAAAAGCTATCGTGAAGGCATTATGGTAAGAGAATTACAACCAGAAGAATTAGCTAAGCCACATACAATAAATGCTAAATTAATACAATTCTTTGCTATGTATAAGCCTTACTCTGAGTATAGACCTATTCAATATGCAACCGTTTGGAATGATGCTACCCCTGCTATTTATATGGAAGTAGAACGATCCACATCAAAAATGTATATTCAATCGTTATATGATGATAAGTATTTATATACGCACTTTATCATGGCAGATTTAGATTATAAAGTACCGTCAAAAGACTTGCGTGATGTGGTCCAATACGTTGATAATGCAAATGATAAAGACAAATATTCAAAAAGTTTAGCAGGTATGTCAGCTGTACCAAAAGGTGTATTTGATATGACTTTATTTCCAAAAAAGCAGTAAATAATTATGAAACGTAATGACTTCATAAAATTTCTACAACAAAAATTCATCTGTGATATCGATTATCCATGGGAAAAATATCCTGACTATGTAGTAATTCGACATAGAGATAATCAAAAATGGTTTGCTGGTATCTTTACTATTACAGGGCATAAAGTAGGTTTAGATACAAATGAACCTATGGATGTAGTTAATCTAAAATGCGAACCCGACTTGATTCCTAATCTGATTCATGAAAACGAAATCTATCCTGCGTATCATATGAATAAACAACACTGGATCTCGGTGGATATAGAAAGATATGAAGATATAGAGAAACTTAAAATGCTAGTCGATATGAGCTATCAGTTGGTGGGGAAGAAGTAAAAATATTACTAGTATAAAATAACTGGCTAAGATTTATAGCTAGTTATTTTTATGGATATTATTAAAATAAAGATTATGTTATTATGAAAGAAACATGTAATCTATTTGATAGGGGAATGCATATGATAACAGGTGAAATTAAGAATAAAGTTGATAAGATATGGGAGAATGTCTGGGCGGCAGGCTTAACAAATCCTTTATCTGTAATTGAGCAAATTACATATTTAATGTTTATACGTGCATTAGATGATCAAGAAATTAATAATATTCGTAGTAAGACTTTACTTGGTGCAGATGTGGAATTAATTTTCCCAGAGTCGGATATTGGCCAAGCTATGCGTTGGAGTAATTTTAAATTTAGAAATGCTGATGAAATCTATAATATTGTTTCTAATTTTGTATTCCCAGCGATTAAGTCTATGAAGCATGGGAAATTGCCAGATTTTGATGAACATGGCAAGCTAATACCAATCCCTGATACTGATGAAACAAAGGATGGTTTTGATTTCTTTGCTAAGCATATGTCTACTGCTACGTTTATAGTTCCAACTGCACAAGTACTTGAAAAAATTATTACTGGATTAGATGATTTATATACTCATGACATTGCAAATTTAGATATGCAAGGTGACTTGTATGAATATATGCTTTCAAAATTATCTACAGCTGGAACGAATGGCCAATTTAGAACACCAAAGCATATACGTGAAATGATGGTTAAGTTATTAAAGCCTACACCACAGGATATAATTTGTGATCCTGCTTGTGGTACAGCCGGGTTTTTAGTATCTGCTGCGGAATATGTTCGAGCAAATCATAGTGAAAAAATGGATAAAGCTGATTGGAAACACTATGAAAGTAATATGTTTAGTGGCTTTGATACAGATACAACAATGCTTCGTATTTCTGCAATGAACTTAATGTTACATTCTATTAAATATCCTCAGGTTGATTATAAAGATAGTTTATCGAAACAAAATACTATACATGATGCATATACTATTTGTTTAGCTAATCCTCCATTTAAAGGTAGTTTAGATAAAGAAACAATTAATGATGAATTACGTAGTATTACAAATAACACAAAAAAAACAGAGCTATTATTTTTGGCACTATTTTTAAGAATTTTGAAAAAAGGTGGTACTTGTGCATGTATTGTACCTGATGGGGTTCTATTTGGTTCATCTAAAGCACATGTAGCTTTACGAAAAGAAATTATTGAGAACCATCATTTGCGTGCCATTATATCCATGCCTTCGGGTGTTTTTAAACCTTATGCAGGAGTGTCTACAGCGATTATGATTTTTACGAAAACTCAAGCTGGTGGAACTGATAATGTTTGGTTTTATGATATGAAAGCAGATGGTTTTAGTTTAGATGATAAACGACAACCTATTGAAGACAATGATATTGCTGATATTATTGGTCGTTTTGAACATATTGATAGTGAAAGTGAACGGAAGCGTACTGAACAAAGCTTCTTAGTACCTAAACAAGAAATCGTGGATAATGGATATGATTTATCTATTAATAAATATAAAGAGATTGAATATATCCCGGTCGAATATCCTCCAACTAGCGAAATATTAGCTAATATTAAGGCTTTAAATGAGCAAATTATGTCTGATACTGCTGAGTTAGAACGATTATTAAATAAATAAATTCATATTTGGTGAAATCTATGAAGCTATTTTTGGATGTCATGTATGATGATACAAAAAATGCAAGAAAAATTAAATCACGTGACTATAATAATGAAGGAAAATATCCAATTATTGATCAAAGCTCTAAAAATGTTATAGGTTATACTGATGAAATAGATGGTCTTTATAAGGATGTTCCCGTGATAATTTTTGGTGATCATACTAGAAGATTTAAACTTGTAGAAGAACCATTTTTTATCGGAGCTGATGGAACTAAGGTACTAAAGCTCTGCTCATCAGTATATGATTATAAATTTATTTATTATTATTTATTACATAAAAAGATACCAGATACTGGGTATAATCGACATTTTAAGTGGGTTAAGGAATTAGAGTTTCCAGAAATTCCACGTAGTATACAATCTGAGATAGTTAAAAAGTTTGAGGTATTAAATGATTTAATATCTAGTAAAAATAAACTATTAGAATTACTCGATATATTAATTAAATCCCGATTTGTTGATTTATTTGGTGATATAGAATTAAATGAAAAAAAGTGGAAAAAAATTAAGTTTGGTGAGCTTATCAAATCAGCTAATAATGGATTGGCTAGACGAGGAAATGATAAAGCGGGAAATATAGTTTTAAGATTAATAGAGCTACAAGAGAATTTAATTAATTATTCAGATCTAAATAGAATTTTACTTACAGATGATGAAAAAAAACGTTATAGATTATTAGAAGGGGATTTATTATTTGCTCGAGTTAATGGTAATCCTAAGAATGTTGGACGCTGTGCTACATTTCATGAATATGTAGAGCAAGTATATCATAATGACCATATTATTAGGACTTCATGTGATAAAAGTCGGTTAGATAGTGTATTTGCAGCATATTTATTTAATAGTGAATACGGAAAAAATAGAATTAGTAGAAAAATTAAAACTTCTGCAGGCCAATATACTATTAATCAAGAAGGTTTAAAATCTATTGAGATTATATTACCGCCTATAGTGATACAATATAGCTTTGCTGAATTTATTAAACAAATCAACAAATTGAAATTTGCCAAAATAGTGTATAATTAAACTAAGTATTATATAAAACAGATGAAGTTACATGTATAGGGGATTACATATGGCTAATTTTGATTTTCTTAATGAAATAGTTGAGTATAAAGTTTTTGCAGATGCCGCCATTGAGGCAGAACGTGTATTTCACTCATCACCATCTATGTGTGCAATTGGTTGTCGTAAGGCGTTAGAGTTGGCTGTCAAATGGGTATATACAGCGGATACTAGCATGATTATGCCTTATAAAGATAATCTTCAATCACTGTTACATGCTAAATCCTTTAAAGAGGAGCTGCCTGAATCTTTGTGGCGTGAATTGCAGCCAATTGTAAAAATGGGTAATTTGGCTGTTCATTCTGATACTAAAATTTTACCAAGAACAGCCATTATTTCATTACAAGCATTATTTAATTTTATTGAATGGATTGATTACTGTTATGGTTATAACTATGTGGAGCGTACATTTGATGAGAATGCAATTCCTAAGACTATAGTTCCAGTAGATGTTAAGAAAATCAAAGAGCAAGAAAGTTTGATTGCCCAAAATGCTCAACAAATTGAAAATCTGTACTTAGAAATTGAAAAGCTTTCAAAGCTATTATCTGCCTCTAAATTTGAGCATATTGTAACCCGCAGTTTACCTAAAGTTCCTGAAACAGAGGCTGAAACACGTAGATATATAATAGATGTTGATCTTAAATTAATGGGGTGGGAGTTTGAAGGCCCTAATAAAAATGTGTTTGAAGAGTTTAAGGTCGCAAATCCATACATTCCAGGTGGTTCCAATCTTAGTGTAGATTATGTGTTAATGGGGCGTGATGGTAAGCCACTCGCATTAATTGAGGCCAAGAAAACTAGTCGCAATATAAATGATGGTAAGACACAGGCATTAGCTTATGCAAATGCATTAGAACGTGAATATGGACAACGTCCGATTATTTTCCTATCAAATGGGTATGAAACTCATATGTGGGATGATCTTGAATGGAATATGCGTCATGTAAGTAGTGTATATGGTGTAAGTGACCTAGAACGACTTATTGTACGTAGAAAATTAGATAAGCCTATTTTAAGTACTATTCCAATTAATGATAATATTTCAGCGCGCTATTATCAAAAGGAAGCGATAAGGGCCGTTTGTCAAAATCTTGAAAATAAAATTAGAAGAAGCTTACTTGTTATGGCGACTGGTACAGGGAAAACCAGAACTTCAGTAAGCTTAGTTGATGTGCTTTTCCGAAGTAACCAAGTGACGAATGTATTATTTTTAGCAGATAGAATTGCATTAGTAAGTCAAGCGAAGGATGCTTTTAGAGAACATTTACCGTCTGCATCATTATGTAATCTTTGTGAAAGCAAAGATGATAAAAATGCCCGTATAGTTTTTTCAACATATCCTACAATATTAAATGCCATTGAAAAGTCACTCGATGGAGAAGGTAAACGCTTATTTACGCCTGGTCATTTCGATTTAATTATAGTAGATGAAAGCCATCGTAGTATTTTCAAAAAATATAGAGCTATATTTGAATACTTTGATGCGATTCTTGTTGGTTTAACTGCTACACCTAAATCGGAGGTGGATAGAAATACATTTGACTTCTTTGAGGTTGAAAACGGAATCCCTACATATGCATATAGCTATGACGAGGCTATAAGAGATAATTATTTAGTTCCATATTATAACTTTGAGATGGAATCAAAGTTTTTATCTGACGGTATTGTTTATGATGAACTTTCAAAAGAAGACCAGGAACGTCTTGAAGATGAAGCTTTAGAGCAGGCTGGAGAATTTCAAGGCGATTATTCTGCTACGGAAGTAAATTCTATTATTTATAGTACAGATACAATAGATCATGTTCTCAGAGAACTGGAACAGAATGGTATAAAGACTCATAATGGAGATTCTTTAGGTAAAACAATTATCTTTGCTCAAAATAAAAAGCATGCTTATCTAATTGAAGATAGATTTAATTTGTTGTATCGCTCTTCAAAAGGGAAAAAAGCACGTGTTATTGTTAGCTCTGATCAACATGCGTTACATCTAATCGACCAGTTTAAATTTTCAGATGGTGAACCGGATATAGCCATTTCAGTAGATATGTTAGACACAGGGATTGATGTGCCAGCATGTGTTAATTTGGTATTTTTTAAACGTATAAAATCAAAGACTAAATTCTGGCAAATGATAGGTCGTGGTACACGGCTCTGCCCAGAAGTAGAGTTTTTTGACAAAAATAATGGTGATTATGTAGGTAAGAAATACTTCTATATCTTTGATTACTGTAAAAATTTTGAGTATTTTAGAAATCAAAAAAATACGGTAGAAGTAAAAGGGGATAGTGCTACATTAGGTGAAAAAATCTTTGCTAAGAGGATTCAAATTATTGCTCGATTACAAACTGAAAGATATGGTAGTGAGGAATATCAAAGCTGGCGTTCAGAACTTGTAGATGAGTGCTTTAAAGAAATTACTGATTTAGAAGTAACAAAACCGGTTGTCCGTTTACAGTTAAAATATGTAGATAAATATAGTGTAAAAACGTCATTTGAGTATTTATCAAATATTGATGAGCATGACTTAATTACTTATATTGCACCTTTAATTTGTGCTGACGTTAAAGAGAATTTGGCACGAGGATTTGACAACTTTGTATATGAAGGAATTTTGAATCTCTTTAATGGTCAAACTCTTGACTATTTTAAGAAACGTGTAATAAGTCTTTCTAATACTTTATTACAAAAAATTAGTATCGAACAAATTAGAAACAAACAAGATTTCTTGAAGTTAATAAAAGAAGATACGTATTGGCAAATTGTTGATGCATTGCAGCTAAATCATCTAAGAAAAGAACTTAGAGATTTAATTCAGTTTCTTGATGTTGTAGAGCGTAGGATTATTATAACAACAATTACGGACTCAGTATTATTAACTAGAGAAGGCGATACTCTTATGCCAGAAGTTTTTGAGAGCTATAAAGAAAAAGTTGAGTCGTATTTCTTAACACATCAAGATCATCCAGCAATTCAAAAACTTATTAACAATAATCCTATTAATGAAGAAGACTATAAAGCGTTGAAACATATTTTTACTCATGATTTAGGTAGTCCTAAGGATTATGAGGACCATTTTAAAGACAAAGAGTTTGGATTAGTTGTCCGCGATATTGTAAAAATGAGACCAGAAGCTGCTGAAAAAGCCTTTTCAGATTTGATTAATACTAAGTCTATGAATAGTGATCAAATAAACTTTATTAAACTAGTTATTAACTATATTGCGGTTAATGGATATATGGAATCTCCAAAAGTATTGTTAGAACCACCGTTTGATAGACCTTTTGATATGTGGAAACTATTTGATCAAGTTGAAGCTGTTGAAATTGCAAATATAGTTAATCAGATAAAAAATAATGCTTGTATAAAATAAAAACTTTATTAATAGCCATATATAAGGGGGAGATTATATGGATATACAAAAGTATTATAGTAATTATTCTGATGAAAATTTAAGTAATGGTTATATTAATAATATTCTTGAAAGAAATACATATATTCATTCATTTATTTCTATGTTACTAAGTATTGAGAAGGGAGGAGTTATAGCAATTGATGGTGAATGGGGAAGTGGAAAAACGTATTTTGTTCATCAAGTAAAATGGCTTTTAGATTCTACAAATAAAAATATTGATAATGAAGTTGAAAGTGTATTAAGTAGAACAGTACCAAAATTAGATTATATCAAAGAGCATAAATATAAAGCGTTTTATTATGATGCTTGGAAACATGATAAATCTAATAATCCTTTTTTTACTTTGCTAAGATCTATGATACTTACTTTTGGTGGGACTGATTATTTTAAAGAAGAGATGGGTTTTATAAAATCTCTATTAAAAGGTGCATCACATATCGTTAAGGGCGTCACTCCGATTGATGTGGAGTCGATTTTTAAAGGTACTAAAACCTTATGCGGAATTAATGATGAGGAACAGTTTTCGGAATTAGAATTTATTGAGCAAATGGATGTCCAAGTAAACTCTTTTTTAGACTATATATGTGAAGGTCAATATGAGAAATTAGTTATATTCATTGATGAACTTGACCGTTGTAAACCTAGTTTTGCTGTCGAATTACTTGAGATAATAAAACATTATTTTAATCATGATAAAGTAATTTTTGTGCTTTCTACAAACCTAAGCGAATTTCAACATTGTATAAAGCAATACTATGGAGAAGGTTTTAATGGCTGGAAGTATTTAGATCGGTTTATAGATTTGAGACTTACATTACCTAAGATTACAGCTGAAGAATATTGTAAATACTTGTGGAGTCATTCTTATAATGATAGGATTGATGATCTAGCTATATGTTGTGCTCAACATTTTGATTTAACACTTCGGGAAATTGAGCGTTATAATAATTTAGTTAAAATATCGATACAAAATGCTCTTGAAAAGCGGCATAAAACTAATGGTTTCAGAGAAGATTTTCAAAATATATATACTTTTTGGATTCCAATAGTACTTGCTATAAAACTTCATTCAGGAAATGAATACTTTGATTTTATTGCTGGTAAACGTTATTCATTAATTGAGTCATTGATGCAAATAGAAAAGTATAGAAATAGTGCTATGGCATTACTACTTAATGAATATGAAAAAAATAATCAAAATTATGATTTAGTATATGAAAAAGTTGAGTATTATTATGAAAAAATTTTTTTGAGTGGTCTATCTAAAGATTTTAGTAATAAATTAAGTGAATCTATAAAGTTTGACGATTTGAGAATTAATGAGACTGTTAAGAAAAATTTAATAAATATAGTTAACTTATTTTCTACATGGGCAGTTTATGATGTTGAGTAGGGGTATTTTATATGAATATAGGGAAACTGGATGCTGTTCCTATTCGTGATTTATGGGAGCATGAGCAATATGATTTTTCAGTATGGCTCTCAAAAGAAGAAAATTTATCCATTCTAGGTGAGGAGTTAGGGATATCTTTTACAGATATTGAAACAGAACGGTTTGTAGGATCATATCGTTGTGATATTGTAGCCAAAAATGATAATAATAAAGATGAAACTATTATTATAGAGAATCAATTGGAGCGATCTAATCATGATCATTTAGGTAAAATTATTACATATGCATCAGGTCTAAATGCTACTACCATAATTTGGATAGTTAAAGAAGCTCGTTCAGAGCATAAGAGTGCTATTGAGTGGCTTAATAATAATACGATTAGTATAATCAATTTCTTCTTAATTGAATTAAAAGCTTATCGGATTGGTAATTCTTTACCAGCGCCTAAGTTTGAATTAATAGAAGGTCCAAATAATTTTACAAAAAATACAACAGCTATGACTGAGAATAAAAAATCAAATCGTTCAAAAGCTGCTAGATATGATTTTTGGACACGTCTTATAGAATATAGTAATAATTGTGAAAACTCAATTTTGAAGAACAGAAATGCCAATACAGAGGATTGGATGTCTATTCCTATTGGTATAAGTAAAGCTCATATAGAGATAAAACTTAATGATAGAGGACATTGTATTCGGATTGTTTTATATATTCTTGATGATAAAGCGCTATATCATTCACTTGAAAACTTGAAGAAAGATATAGAAAATGATGCAGGGCATACTTTAGAGTGGAGAAACTTTGATAGGTTAAAAAAATCTGAGATTATTTATAAGATTCCTGGATTAGATTTTGATGATGATAGTAACTACGATAGTTTAATGCGAGATACATTGGATAATGTAGTTCGACTAAGGGATATTTATATTAAGTATTTAAAGAAAACAGGAAATATGTAAGTTTATAGAGGTATATAAATATCTTTAATTAAGTTTGTTAACTATTTTAGGTGAATAATACATATGGAAAGAAATCATACGATTTCTTTTCCTGTTTAGATATGATATAATTTATACCAAAGTGAGGCATAAATGGTTTCGACGACAGACTTCGCTTCTAGAGTTTAAAATTGAAGAAACGGTCTGACTTCTATGTCGGGCCTTTTTTCATGCCTCGATTAGAAAGCTAGCTTTTTGCTAGAGGTCAATCACTTTGCAGCCATGATAATGGTCGCTACAAGTATGCCAAAGGACATCATCAACGATAACACTTTGTATGTACTCATATTGATCACCGCCAATCCTCGAGTTGATTAGCAAAGGCTGGACCCATTTAGAGGCCTCAAATTCAATATAGTGTTTCAGGTTATAAAAGTAAATAGATTAGCGGTTCCTAATAGTCACATAGGTGACCAATAGGAACCTTTTTCGTTTTGTAATCGTATTTATAATTGTGTTCTTATTATGTTACAATACAGTTAAAATTACTATTTTGTGGAGAGCTGTATATGTTAAAACGATTATTATTAAGTGCTATTGTATTGAGTGCTGTTAGTGTATCTAGTTATGCTGCTGATGTGAATATTCCCGGTGCAGATTCAAGTATTACTAAGGATGCTTATGAGCAGGGACTTTATAGGACTGAGAAAATTAAGAGTACTTATGATGTAGAAACTCGAAAGATAATAGACTCGATTATTTTAAAAGAGGGAATACCTAAAGAGTTTGGTACTGATATTAATGATTCTGAAGTTGAATCCTTTAAAAATGAGTTATATTCTATTAAGCGTCGTCAATTTGACGGTAATACAATTGTGAATTTACATAATAATGATGGTGGACTATCAGTTACACTCCCATTTAGTGCGATACAGAAAGAGGCTATAACTGATTTTCCTAATTCTAATACTCATTATTTAGTAGAATCACCTATGATTGCTGCAGGTATTATTGAAAATAAAACACCAAACACTACTGATAAAACTGATATTGTTTTTAATTATGATGGCCTAAGTCAAAGTTCTTTGAGAAAGACAACACTTAGAGGGGCTGTTGAGATGGAGATTATTGGTTTAAAATTTAAGCTGAGTAAACATCCAAATCAAGAGTACAATGTAATCCTGTATCCGCGTGCAACGAAGCTAGTCACATCCAATGATATTAATAGAATAATGGCTAATTATGTAGTGCCATCAATCTATTCGCTTCAAGATCTAGATGGTTATAGCAAGGTTGAGACGTATAAAACATATTCCTTTAGAGTTCCTAAAACAGCTGTAAAAGCAAAGAATATAAATGAAACACTGGATGGAGTAACATTTACAATTGATAAAGATATAAATCAACAGATTCGTATTGAACCTAATAATGAAACTGAAAAAGGTTTATTTAGTACAGTTGATGAAATTCGTATATTAAATAAGATTGATAATAAGTCGGCAGAGCTTTTTGATATCTCTGGAGCAAAAATGATAACTAAGGGGCTCCATACTTATGTTTGGAATGATGGCATACCAGGGTTATTACTTGATCTTGAGTTAGATAATCAACAGGGGATATTGATGTTTATTACTTATGATGAAAACCATAAGTATGTAAATACAATCCAATACCCGCTAGATAATGGTGTATATAGTAAAGCGCAATTACGTAAATTAATTACTGATGTAAAATTATCGTCTACTGGTAATCTATATGCAGGTGATGTTTGGATTATTTAGTTAAAACTGTCTATAAATGAAATAAGGAAAGAAATCCTTGGATTCCTTTCCCTGTTTAAATATGATATAATTTATATCAAAGTGAGGCATAAATGGTTTCGACGCCAGACTTCGCTTCTAATAAGAAAAATTGAAGAAACGGTCTGACTTCTATGTCGGGCCTTTTTTCATGCCCCAATTAGAAAGCTAGCTTTTAGCTAGAGGTCAATCACTTTGCTGCCATGATAATGGTCGCTACAAGTATGCCAAAGGACATCATCAACGATAACACTT
>ERZ791680.1545-NODE-1545-length-14045-cov-65.760186_pt1 | contig 14045 bp, 10 predicted proteins | sample MGYA00510051_ERZ791680 | MGnify/ENA primary metagenome ERZ791680 (study PRJEB30046, sample SAMN00715238) | human gut metagenome | study: EMG produced TPA metagenomics assembly of the A metagenome-wide association study of gut microbiota in type 2...
GAAACGAGCTATATTCTTTTTCTTTCACAACTTTGCAATATACAAAGAACGCTTTGATTACAAGTGCAAAGATAAATTGAAATTTTGAAATACAATTATTTTTGCTCATTTTTTCACTTTCTTTAATGGATTCCCTTGGCAAGCCCTTTGGCACTTTACCTACTTCAAGGTATTGCAAATATATACCGATTTTCGTACCTTTGCAGCCGATTTTGAATATTCAAACCAAGATGAGGCTACGATATGCTTATGTGTCTGTGCTTTTGCTCATGTCCTTCTCAACAATAGCAAATGTATGGGCATCGTCTTCCCTTTCTCCTGACAGAAGGGCTTTCTCTTATGCTGTGTCGAGTGATACAGTAAGGGAGAGTCGTGCCTTGTCTGAGGGCGATGGCGACTCTGTGGAAACGCAAAAAGAAGATTCCATCTTTAAGACGCTCAACCTCGGCGAAGTGGTGGTTACTGCTGCCATGAAGGAGGTGGAGATGAAGGGCGATACCACGGTTATCAATGCCAATGCTTTCCAGACTCCCGAAGGAGCATACCTCGAAGAACTCTTGAAGCGAGTGCCTGGATTGGAATACGAAAAGCAGAACAAGACGATAACATATAATGGTCTTCCAATCCACGAAATCAATGTCAATGGCGAGAGTTTCTTTGGCGGCAACAGCACCCTCGCCCTCGAAAACCTGCCAGCCAAGTTGGTGAGCAAAATCAAGGTGTATGACAAGCGGAGCGAACTGGAGAAAATCACCAAGGTGCGCAAGGGCGGCGAAAACTATGTGCTCGACTTGCAGACCAAGCGAGAGTTCAACGGCACGCTGATTACTTCGGCTGGCATAGGCAGGGGCAACAACGAAAAGAAGGAAGCCGAGTTAATATCCAACCTCTTCCGCCAGACTGGCGATAACATCTCCGTGATAGCACGAAGTGGCAACAAGAACATGACCTCCCGCTACCCCGACAATCGCCAGGACAACGTGGCGATGAACTTTGCCAAGAAGTTCTCCAAGCGATTCACCCTCTATGGCAACATGATGTACAACCATTATGCCAGTGGCAACGAGAGTACCCTATATAGCGAGCAATATCTCACCACAGGCAACCGTTACCAGAACTCGGCATCCACCAGCACCAATCGCAACACGATGGGCAATGGTTCGTTGGGCATGAGATGGAGCTTGGATGACAAGACCTATTTTAATATAGGTGGAAACTTCAGCAAGTCGAAGAGCGACAACACCAGCGACGGCCAGCAATCCACCTCTTCAGAAGGCGATGAGCGTATCAACAGCATCACGAGAAACTCGGATTCGAAGAGCGACAGCCATTCGTTCTCCGTCAATGCCGACATCACCCGAGTGTTCAACGACAAGGGTACGAGCATCAGCCTCACGGGTAGTTACTCCGACAGCAAGAGTACCAACGAGTCACATTCCCTTTCCGAGACCACTTACTATCAGTTGGAGAGCAGTCTGGGTGGCGATTCCGTGCTTTATCGCAACCAATACCAGCACTCCCCCTCCACCAATCGTGCCTATTCCGTAGGCATCAACTTGACGCAACCCTTGGCTGAGAACTTGCGCCTGCAACTCGGTTATCGCTATTCTGCCAACCGACAGGTGAGCGACCGAAGTACTTACGAGAGCGAGGTGTATATGGATAGCCTAAGCAACCACACCCTGAGCAAGACCATTACCCACGACCTCAGCCTCTACCTCAATTATGATGGCAAGCGATGGGAGGCAAATGCAGGAGTGTTGATGCAGCCCGAGCGCAGGAGTCTTGACCAAAAGACCGGCTTGCTCCACGCCGACACGGTGAGGACGAGCGTGAATTGGAACCCACAGTTGAATGTGTCATGGCATCAAGGCAAGACTCGCTTCGAACTGAATTATGAAGGTAGTAGCCGACAGCCCGACCTCGGTAGCTTGATGTCGCTCACCGATAATAGCGACCCGCTGCACATCACCCATGGTAATCCTTCGCTCAAAGCATCCTATAATCAGAATTTCCGATTGACAGGTAGGAACACTCGCCTCGGTCTTTCGGGCGATGTTAATTTCAGCAACACCTATAACAGTCAGACGCAAGCCGTCTTTTACAACCTTGCCACTGGTGGCACGGAGACTTATCCTGTGAATGTGAATGGCAACTGGAACATGCGTGCCAGTCTTCGCTATCAGAAGCGATGGAAGAAGCGGTTCAATCTCTCCGCTCGCACAGGTGCCAACTTTAGCCAAAGTGTAGCCTTGGTGAACGAGGGGAAGAGCGAGGAGCCAGACCGCAGCGTCACCCACAATACGTCGTATAATGCCAACCTTCGTTTGGGTTATCAGCCGAAATGGGGAGGCTTCGACTTGCAGGGCGATTGGCGTTACCGCCATGCCACCAACCAGCTTCGTAGTACGTCCAACTATACCCGAAGTTACAACTTTTCGCTGAATACCTATGCAGAGCTTCCTCTTGGTTTCCTGGTCAAGAGCGATGCTGCATACTCTTTCCGTAACGGCACCAACATCAAAAAAGGCGAAGACGACCAAGTGGTTTGGAACTTGGGGGCATCTTGGCGATTCCTCAAAAAGAAGCAAGCCGAGCTTTCGCTCTATTGGTCAGATATTCTCAGCGACAAGAAAAACTATTATCGCAATGTTACGGTGACAGGATTGACGGAAAGCCGTACCTCACAAATTGGCAGCTACTTCATCATCAGTTTTAAGTATCGGCTGAATAAGCAACTGTGAAAAACATATTGAAAATCTTAGATATGTTATGATTTCTCAACAAGACAGATGAGAAACCCTATAAATCATAACAAATTACTATTGAAAATTTCATTATTTTTAGGTATTGCACATTATTTAATAAATATGTACCTTTGCAGCCACAAATTAAGGGTAATATTTTTAATTAATTATAAACATTTAAAAGAATAATAAAACAATGAAGATTTTTAAGAATTTCATCGGTCTCGCTGCCCTGGCACTCTGCCTCGGTTTCGCTTCTTGCAGCAGTGACGACGATGCACCTTCTTATAGCAATGTGGCTGTAAGCAACTCAGAGTTGATGACTATCCTCAAAGCTAAGGGGTACCAGTTTGATGAAAATGGCAAAATGCTCCTTGACGACAAAGCCAACAGCACCACATCTCTCGACCTTTCAGGCACAAAGGTTGATACCGCCGCCCTGAAAGAACTTTCCGTTTTTCCTAATTTGAAAGAGTTGAACCTTAGCAGCAATGGATATGGTGAGACTTTCGACTTTTCTGTTCTCCCTGCTCAGATTACAGGCATTGACCTCACAAATAACGACATTTACAACTACGATAACCTCGTAAAGGTAACAGTAGAGGAAAATGGCGACGAGACAGTTGAACCCCTTCATAATATCACCAAACTTTATTTGCCAGAGAAAGCTAAGTATAATATTGCTCAAATCATGCGTTTCTATCGTCAGAATAAGTCTGCTATTGATGGTGGTACTATGGATGTTGAAATGCAGAATGGTAATGGTAGTTTGGAAAAGTATAACACTTTAAGAGAAATTCCAAATGAAACTCTTAGGGAGTGCTTAAAAGAGAATTATGCAGAATTGTTTTCTGGTGATAAAATTAATATAGAGAACTACATATTAGATGGTAAGCAAAAAATAAACCCATTAAAGCTCGAAAAGGATATAGACAATTATGAAGGTATTCAATATGTTATCCAAAATCCGTATTGGGAAGGTGCAAGTATAGCTATTTCTGCTCCTAAAAAAGTAACAAAATTACCTGTGTTAAATATTTCAGAAAAAATAAATACACTATCTCTTTTAAATGTAGATGTCCAAGCAATTAATGTACCAGCCAATTCTATTTTGCGTTATATTTGGTTTTCAAATGTGAATAGTTTGAAAAGCATAGATTTGAGTAAATCTGTTGTCTTTGGGCAAAGAAGTGGAAAGGAAGAATTAGATGGTACAGTAGGAAGTTGTATCATGGCTTGTGATTGTCCTTCTCTTGAATCAATTATATTGCCAGAAAAAGATGAATTGCGAATTAATTACTTAGATATAGAGTGTTTGCCAAAATTGAAGGACTTTGATATGGCAAAATTCGTTGCAGTAAATTGTCTTATGATTGGTGACCTTCCACAAAGTTACAATTTGGTATATCCGAATTTGAAGGAGTTTGATTATACAGACTTTGGTGCTACAATGTTCTCTATTTCTGGAAACTCATACAATTTCTATAAGAAAGCAACAACGGATTTCATAACAAAATACTATGTAAAGGATGGGTTGCTTGAGCCACAAGGCTATTTGTCAAGTATGAATAATGATTCCTATGATTGGAATTATGATTTTTAATTAATAACATTTATAAACATTTTAAATTTACAAAACTATGTTGAAAAAACTCTTTTTGTTTTTTGCCATTTTTATGGCAAGTGTTTTTAGTGCAATGGCACAGAACAGTGTTGGTTACTATATTGGTAAATTAGATGTCGTAAAGATGAATGAGACATCTTACAATCCTGTAGAAAATCAGGAGTTCAAAGTTTCAAGCAACTTGAAGTTGACTGGTAAGGTTGCAAAGATTGGTAAGATGCCTGGTGATATCAATATCAGCTTAGCCATTACGGAAACTGGCAATGTTTTGGGGTCATCTACTGCTGTAGGTGGTGTTTGTGGTAAGCTTAATGTTTTGGGCTTCATTCCTGTTTCTTTGATTTTGAAAGATTTCCATGGAACAATAAATGGAGATGACATTGAATTTACATTGAAGTGTGATGGTCTGTACAAGAACTCTCCTATTTCTGCTGAGGTTCATTACACAGGTAAGAAACAATAAGGTACTCTCTCCCTTTTTGCTCTATGACAAGTTAACTTGTCATAGAGCAAATCACGTTTGATAATGAAAAAGAAAAGTATATTTTTTACACTCGTTGCATTGCTCTTTTGTGTAGTATTCACATCATGTTCATCTGATGAGGAAATAACACAGGAATCCCCATCTGAGGAATATGTTGATAAGGCAAAAAACATTCTAACAAATGAAATTGTTTTGTCAACAAAGGCGTGGATGGGCACCGTAGATAAAACCCACCTTGAAAGTGGTTGTCCTACAAAATTCAATTTCAATTGGAATGATGATGGAACTATGACATTAACCCTTAATGATTTCCATGTGGGAGCTATGCCATTCAACATCACTTTCAAGTGCAAGAACAAGTTTATGAAACTGAATACTTGGGAAAAGGATGAGTATAAAGGTGACGGTTGGGTAAAATTCAAAGGTACTGATGGTGTAGTTAGTACAACAAGTACCGATGAAGACTACAAAGGTGGAAGCGGCGCAACAGTTAATGGCTATCTTAATGTAAATACATTGCAAATACAATTCATTGTAGATTACAATATGATGGGCGTAACATCACAGTGTCCACTTCAAGTGATTGACAAGAATCGCATCAACAACTTTGATGCAGAGTTTGATCAATACGAGAAAGACCTTGCTCAATGGAAAAAAGAAAATGGAGAAGGATAACTTTAATGTTGTTCATATTATTAAGGAAAGAGGGGTATGCCCAGACATATCTCTCTTTCTTTTTGCAAGTAAAAAAAATGAGCTATAAGCCATAGCGAGGCTAAAAATCGTGAAAGGAATAGAAAATAACAAAAGGAGCAAGCCTTTTCAACATATAAGCATCAAGCTATATAGAATAAGAAGAATTAGACGAAAAAAGTAAAATCGACATAAATGAAGACAATTAGAAATGTAATGCTCATCGGCTTACTGCTGATACTCGCCCTCCCTGTCGCTGCACAGCGAAAGGTGAAGTTCGGTATCTTCGACAAAGCCACTGAGCAGCCAATCATCGGTGCAGTCATCACCTACGCCGACAACGAGAAATTGAAATCGCCACAGCGTGTTGTTACCAACATGGATGGTGAGGCTACCATCTCGGTGCCTCAGAGTGACAAGTGTTATTACCAGGTGGTATCCGTGGGCTATAACCCCCTGAGGGGAACCATCGGAAACGACAGCTCCCTCAAGCTCTTCATGACAGAAGACGTGATGAAGGTGAACGAGGTGGTGGTTACAGGTTCCCGTACCGCCCGACCAATCAAGCTCTCGCCAGTGAGCACGCAGGTGCTCGGCGGTAAGGAACTGGTGGATGCAGGCTATGCCGACCTGACCAAGGCACTGCAGCAGGAGACACCGGGTATGAACATCCAGAAGGTGGGCTTCGGCAACGAAATCTCCATGCAGGGCTTGGATGCCCGCCACGTGCTCTTCCTGCAGGATGGCGAGCGATTGACGGGCGACATGGCGGGTAACCTCGACTATGAGCGATTCAACCTCCATGCCATCGACCGCATCGAAATCGTGAAAGGTGCCAGCAGTACCCTCTACGGAAGCCGTGCATCGGGTGCCGTCATCAATCTCATCACCAAGAAGACCACCAAGCCTATCGATATTCAGGCTGGTGTACGCTGGGGACAGATGAACGAAACCAACTACAAGAATCCTTCCCCAAAGGATTTCCTGTATATGTTTGAGAAAAACGCCGACCGCCCGAACCTGCAAAGCTGGGTGTCGGCAGGATTCAATGCAGGCAAGGTGACCTCGCAGACCGACGTGTGGTATTCTTCGAGCGATGCCTTCTACATGTACCAGGCGGAGAACGACAAGAAGGTATATACCCAAGAGGCGAATCCTTGGCTCGACCACGACGTGACCATTACCAGCGTGGCTTCCCGTCCGCCAATGGGCATCGAGGGTACTGAGCATATCTCGGTATCGCAGAAGGTATTCTACGACCCTTTCAAGAACCTGGAGATTCTTGCCTACGGTAGTGCGTTTTATATGAACACCTACGACCTCATTCAGGATATGACTTTCAGTCAGGCGCGTGACTGGACGGCTGGAACCAAGATTAAGTACTCCTTCAAGGATTGGTTCAAGATTACCGCCTCCCTTCATGGCGACTTCTACGACCGCTTCAAGCGCCACGAGCGCATCGACGAGCGTACCAAAGTGTATAAGAGCCGTATCTTCCAGCCTCGCCTCTCCATCACCTCGCAGAAGTTCGAGGGCCACGACCTCATCCTCGGTATCGAGCACCTGAGCGATGACCTGACGAGCGACCGATTCAACGGCGATGCCTCCCACATCATGCGCACCCGTTCATTAAAAGAGACGGAGGCTTTCCTGCAGGACGAGTGGACGATGAACGACCACTGGATGGTTTCGGCAGGTGTGAGAACCAACTTCAGCCGTGCCTTCGGACTGATGGCGATGCCTAAGATTGCCTTCAAGTGGAGTCCTTCGGATCACTGGGCGTGGAGAGCCAACTACTCTATGGGCTATCGCTCGCCAAGCATCAAGGAGCTGTTCTTCAACTGGGACCACCTCGGCATGTTCATGATCAAGGGTAACGAGGACCTGAAGCCTGAGAAGAACAACTACGTGAGTCTGGGCACAGAGTACTCGAACGATAACTTCTTCATCTCGGGCAATGTGTATGGCAACTTCTTCCGCAAGAAGATTGAGGGTGTATGGCGCATCTACGACATGCAGTATAACTTTGAATATACCAACCTCGCCAAGCAGAACCTCGTCGGACTGGAAGCCATCATGCGCTGGCACTTCCTCAACCACTTCACGATGAATGCCACCTACAGCTACGTGAACGTGAGCAAGACGGATGGCATCCAGGTGAACACCACTTCGCCTCATGCTGCTACGGCGAGCCTCGACTATAAGTACACGAAGAAGAACTACCGCCTGGGCGCCACCTTCTCGGCAAGCTACATGGGTGAGAAGAAGTTTGATGTGCAGGACCGACTCTCTGTAAACGGTGAGAGCCACGATGCCTACTTCCGATGCAAATTGCCACAGTATGTATTGTGCAATCTGTCGGTGATTCAGACCTTCTATAATAAGGTAAAGGTAACTGTGGGTGTGGATAACATCTTTAACTATGTGCCAAAGACCCTGGGTTCGGGCATCACCATGTTTAACGTGCCAGCCACGGCAGGAGCCAAGGCGCATGTGCAGGTGGAAGTGTTGGTAGATGAATTGGTAAAAGCATTTAGAAAGAAAAAATAATGAAGAAAGCATTACTATATATAATAGGTATGGCAGCCGCAATGACGAGCTGCGTATCTTATGAGGCTGAGGACTTCACAGGTCATACCTTGCCCCGAAAAACAGGTTATAGCACGGGTGTTACCAACGACTGGCTCTATTTTGACCTGAAGACGGGACATCGCTATAATGTGCTGAATCCTAACCAGAGTGTCATAGCCTTTATTGATGGCAAGCCAATAGAGGAGTATTTCCATTATAAAGGTACAGCTAAACTCGTAAAGTATTGGAGCGAGGGTGTGCAGAAGAACATCTTCGAGGATGCAGAGCGTGATGAGAACGGCGATACCATCTTCACCAAGAATCAAGCTACAGGCAAGTCTACCTATAAGACGGTGAAGAGACAAGCCAACAGCATCTTAGTGATGGAGAACAAGGAGGATGACCCCAACACGATGGCTTATCCTGCTACGGAGTGGGACCTCGCCTTCAATGGTTATCAGCTCCGCACCAACAGCGGAACGAGCGGACCAGGCAAGGGCGGTGCTGCCGACCTGGGCTATGGCGAATATGACAAGTGGACGAGCAAGGCGCAGGTGGATGCCTATCTGGCAGAACACAACATGACTTTCGCCGTGGATGATTCAGCAAGCGTCTATGTCACCATGTCGCAGAACGACTGGAACAAGTATTGCATTGCCAACAAACTGGATATGAACGAGAACCCTTGGTTCGACCCGAACAACGGACCTGCCAAGCAGCTGGTAAGCGGCAATCCGGTGCTCGAAAAGGCAATGAGTTTCTCGGGTCCACCTCCAGTATATACTCCTTCCTTCCATACCTACGTAATCCGTTCGTGGGATGGCGAGAGATATTACAAACTCCAGATTATCTCCTGGTATGATGCCAATGTGCAGATAGGTGATGAGGGAGGAAGAATCAGTTATTACTTAGATGAATTAAAGTAAATATTAAACATTATGAAACAATTGAATTGGTGGAAATCCATCGCTTCGTTCCTCGTGGTACTCTTTACCATGCCGTTGGGACATGCGCTGATGATGATAATGGATAAGACGATGACTCCTGAAGCTGTGCATTACTCAGCCTTCTTCATGGGGTTGGCAGGTCTTATCATGGTAGTAATCGGTGTCTTCGTAAAGGGAGACACCAAACAGACTCTTTGGGGACTTTTCGGAGGACTGCTCTTCTGGACGGGTTGGATAGAATTCCTGTTCCAGTACTATGCAACCCGCTGGGGTACACAGCCGGAGATGGAGAATGGTGAAGTTGTGACTCGCCCTGAATACCTCATCCTCCCTGCCACCTTCGGCATGTGGATGATGATAATGGTGCTCTACATCTTCTCAACCAAAAACGGATGTAACTTCATCAACTGGTGGCAGCGTGTTCTTTTCCGTTCCCGCAAGAACGAGATTGCTGCCCGTCCGATGACACATCATACAAGTATCGTCACCTTCATGGAACTGAACATGATTTTGTGGACAAGCTATCTCCTGTTGATGTTCTGCTACGACAAGAACTTCCTCGGCGACCATCATCCTGTAACTTCGGTTGTTGCCGCAGCTTGTCTGATAGGTAGTTTCTTCATCTTCCGAAAGCAGTTGCGTTTGAGCACATGGGGAGCAAATATCCGTATGGCAATCGCAACGGTTGTCGTGTTCTGGGTACCTGTGGAAGTGCTTGGTCGCCTTGACTTTTTCAAGGAAATTTGGATTGAGCCGGAGAAGTATACTACCCAGATGATTTGCATCCTCGTGGCATTCGTGGCATTGCTTGTGTATATCATGATAGCTGCAAGAAAGAAGAAGACACATGAGTAACAGAAAACTATATTGGTGGAAATCCATAGTATCGATGGGTGTGATTTTAGGAAGCATGCCCATCGTTCATTTGGTGGCACGAGTGCTGAAGGACAATTACGACGGCACGCAGTTATTGGGTGCTGGCATGGCTGTGGGATTCGTGGGCTTGGTGATGGTGGTGGTCGGTGTTTTCGTCAAGGGACAGACTCGCCAAACATTGCTCGGACTTATCGGTGGCATGTTCTACTGGACGGGTTGGGTGGATTTCCTCTTTATGTATTATGCCCATCGTTGGGGCACACATGCTGAGATTGACCCAGTGACAGGAGAAGTGTTGAGCCGCCCTGAATATCTTCTGCTCCCTGCCACCTTTGGCTTGTGGGCAATGGTGATGTTGCTCTACATCTTCTGTTCCCGAAATGCCTGCAACTTCCTCAACTGGTGGCAGACGCTCTTCTTGGGGAAGAACAAGCGACTCATCGCCGCTCGCCCGATGACACGCCACACCAGCATTGTTACCTTCATGGAAATCAACACAATGCTCTGGACTTGCTATCTCCTGCTGATGAACCTCTACGATCCTCAATTGTTTGGTCGTGAGAGTCCAGTCACCTTCGGTGTAGCCTTCGGTGCCTTGCTTTCCGCCCCATACGTATTTCGCAAGCAACTCCACTTGCAATCGTGGGGAGCAAACATCAGAATGGGTACGGCAACGGTCATCGTGTTCTGGATAGCGGTAGAGGCATTTAATCGCACGGGCATCATCGGGAAGCTCATTGCACATCCGAGCGAATATCCTTGGCATTGGGTGGTAATGGTGATAGAACTATGCTTCTTGGCAGGAAAGATTGTCAAGGATGCAAGGGCGAAGAAAGAAACAAGATAGATAATCAGATAAGGAAATCAATGAAGAAAGGGACTTGGAGAAAACAACATAAATGGCTTGGTATCGGCTTGAGCTTCTTCATGCTGATGTTCTGCGTGTCAGGCATCCTGCTCAATCATCGTTCACTCATCAAGGAGGTGAACGTGAGCAGGAAGTACCTGCCAAGTCGTTATGAGTTTCGGAATTGGAACGGTGGATTGCTACGAGGCACGCTTGACATTGGCAAGGATTTAATGGTAGATTCCATGAGGAATGTGGATTCTTGTCGCCAACTATTGCTTTATGGCAATGGTGGCATCTGGCTTACCGACTCCAAGGCTTCCTACTTCAAGGATTTCAATGAGGGGTTGCCTGAAGGTGCAGACTATCGTCAAATCAAAAATGTCATAAGGCTTGATAATGGAAGGATATTTGCTGTCTCACCTTTCGGGCTTTATCGCTATGGAGTGCATAACAAATGGCATGAGGTGAATATGTCACTGGAGGATGAGGAGAAATTTACGGACATCGCTTCGCATGGCGACACCCTTGTAGTGCTCAGTCGTTCCTTTGTCTATACCTCGCTTCCTCCTTATAAGACTTTTAAGCGCATTCAACTTCATGCGCCAAAGGATTATGACGGCAAAGTAACTGCCTTTCGTACCGTTTGGCTACTCCATAGTGGAGAACTTTTCGGAATAACAGGAAAGATTGTGGTTGATGCCATAGCCATTATTCTTGTGGTTCTCTGTATTACGGGTATCGTCGTTTGGCTGAGACCGAAGCGAAAGGCATTACTGCAAACCTCGCTTCATCTGCATGACAGAATCGGGCGATATACTATCATACTTGCGCTCTTGATTGCCCTGACGGGTTGGTGTCTCCGCCCTCCTGTGATGATAGCATTAGTGTTAAGCAAGATTCCGTCTATCCCAGGCACAACACTCAGAAGCAAGAATCCTTGGAACGACAAGCTCCGCATAATTCGTTATGATGAGAGCTGCCATGATTGGCTGTTATCCTCATCGGAAGGATTCTATTCATTGAACATCAAAAATGCTACAGTGAAAGTTATTACTTCTGTTCCACCTGTCAGCGTGATGGGATTGAATGTATTACAGAAAGATGCAAATGGTAGATGGCTTTGCGGTTCATTTAGCGGCTTGTTTGTTTGGGACAGACGACAAGGAACTGCTACCGATTACTTTACGAACAAACCTGCACCGAATGAAGCAGGAGCACCATTCGGAAAGAAAGCTGTCGCAGGTATGAGCCAAGACTTTTCCACCCCTGTCGTAGCGGAATATTACGAGGGAACAAACTTTGCCCCTCAACCTTCGAGCATGAACCAACTTCCGATGTCGCTTTGGAATGTGGCATTAGAGGTGCATAGTGGCAGAATTTTCATTGGAACGATAGCCACATACATATTCATCTTTGTTATGGGCATTCTTGCGTTTTGGTGCATGTGGTCGGGCTATAAAATTAGGTTAAAAAAGAAATAACATTGCACAAAATCCAATTCTCATTAAATGCGAAAACAAACTGATGGTGGCGAGGTAATATTTTTGCCACTATCAGTTTTTTATATAGTGTTCCACCTGCTACAATGGTGCAAACACAAGAAACAACATCTTATTATTTCTTGATAAGCCTTTTGATTTCATTTGATTCGTTTGTCAACTTTCTTGCCAAGCTATCTTTGTATGCTGCTATCTCCACCATTTTATGATAACGAAAGATTGAATCTTCATAAACAGCAACACGACTTCTTACATCATCAATAACTTTCTCATCTCGGCAAACAGAGAAATGCTTTTCAATGTAGCGAATATTCGGGTCGTCAGATGGAAGAACCATTTTTAAGGCTCTATACTTCAAGTCTGCCTCCTCCCAATCTTGGTGCTCTCGCCATTGGGTGAGGTTGCCCCAAATGGAGAGAACGAGAGATAGAGCCAAGCCGCCAATGAAAAGAAGAACATACTTTGATGTAGGCTCGAAGCGATGGGTGACAAGTTTCTTCTGAGGTGAATTGTTCATCACTTCAAGTTTGTCTTGCAATGCCTTCGAGGAAACATCATTCTCTTGTCTCATCTGCTTGACAGCATCAACCAAGAGCTTGCTTCGCTGCTCATTTTTGCCGAGTTCAGCCTTGATAAGGTCAACAAAAACAACAATGGCATCTCTTAATTTGGATATTTTACCTCTGACTTCCTCTTCCTTGCCAAACATAGCAATGATTGATTTCTCCAACTTGGTTGTGTCATTACTTGCAGGAACGGTTTCCGCTCCTGCGTTCTTTGGTGAAGCAGAAAGTTCATCGACTTTCTGCTCCAATCTCTCAACTGTGCCGTAGATGGCTTCCAATAGTTCTTCTTTCATATTTCTTTTGTTGTTTGAATGGTTTGTAACTTGCATCAAAGGCTAAAGCCTCTTCTGCGTTTCTTCTTTTTCTTCTTGGATGATTCATCCTCTGGGAATTGCTCAAAGGTCTGAGCATTGGCTGGAGCAAAAAGTCCAATGGAAGAAATACCGTCCCAAGGATCCTGGCTGCTCTCCGTCATGGATGGCATCTGCTCATTCTTGTGATAGCCCTGCTCATATTGCTGAGCAGATTTGGCTCTTGCTGATAAAAGGTTCTCCGTTCCCTCAAATCTCGCATTCAGTTTGCCAAAGCTATAGTCTCGGCTGATCTGTGTACCCTTGAAGCTATATCCATCCTTGCAGAAACGGATGCCTTGAACCTTGGTTTGCTCCTTGTCCTTATATACAAGTTCCAAATGAACACCTTGTTTTGCGAGTTCATTCTTGAACTTCTGCCAACTACCTGCGGCTTTCAAGACATCCTTGACAACATTGTGAATCTCGTATTTGGCTCGCTCAGCATTGCGCAATTTGCGAGTGTTAGTCTTGCTCTTGTCAGTTCCATAAGTCAATCCATACCTGGATTTTAGAGCTTTGGTCACTTGCTCATTACGCCTGTAATCATTCCTGTCTGATATGAGCTTGCCCGCGTTATTGATGCGGTTATATACGATATGACAATGTGGATTGTCTGTATTGTGATGCCTCACGATTATGAATTGGGTATCGGTGATGCCCATCATCTGCATGTATTCAATGGCTATCTTAGCCATGAACTCATCCGTCAAACGTGGCTTATCCTCGGGCTTGAAGCTCAAAGCTATGTGCCCCACAGGCTTCTTAATCCTTGGATTTAGTTGCCTTTGTAGCTCGAAACTTTGCGTCATCTCGGCATTCGTGCCGAGTAACACAC
>ERZ791680.1546-NODE-1546-length-14039-cov-4.714388_pt1 | contig 14039 bp, 8 predicted proteins | sample MGYA00510051_ERZ791680 | MGnify/ENA primary metagenome ERZ791680 (study PRJEB30046, sample SAMN00715238) | human gut metagenome | study: EMG produced TPA metagenomics assembly of the A metagenome-wide association study of gut microbiota in type 2...
GGTTCAGACGTCTGGGGGAAGTGGATACCCAGCGGGAAAGCCATGTGATGGTCATTGCCGCAACCACGGAAAATCCCCAGAGCTCCCTGCTTCTGACCTTCAGGCGCAGGATTCCCATGGTGATAGAAATTCCCTCCTTAAAGGACCGGCCGGCGGGAGAGAAGCTGCAGTTTATCCTGCGGTTTTTCCAGTGGGAATCCAGACGTCTGGGGAAACAGATAAAAATAAGGCAGCAGGCGCTCTGGTGTCTGTTGGGCGGGGACTGCCCGGGCAATGTGGGACAGCTTAAATCGGATATACAGGTGTGCTGTGCCAAAGCGTTTCTGGAAGGACGGGCCAGAAAGGACGGACGTATCACCGTATCATTCGCCAGCCTGACGGAGAACCTGAGGAAGGGTTATGTGCCTGACCGGATTACCAAAGATATAAAGGAACTGTGCCCTGACGACTGTTATGTGTTTCCCGATGATACCGGGGAATCAGCAGGAAAATCAGGAACGGAAACCTTTTTGGAGGGCTTTAACATATATGAATCCCTGGAGGAAAAGTATGACCAGCTGCTGAGGGACGGCCTTAGGGAACAGGACATCGAAGTCCAGCTCACCGACGAGATAGAGTCAAGGTTCCAGCGCCATATCCATGAATTCCAGAAGTCGGGTATACGGGAGGACGAGATTGCCTCTATTGTGGGGGACGACATTCTGCGCATGACGAGGGATATCTGTGATCTGGCCAGGAAACGGCTTCCCGGGCTGGAGGAACAGGTGGTGTTTCCTCTGGCCATTCATCTGAACATGGCCATGGAGCGGATGCGCAGTCACGGGCGTATGGTGTACCCAGGCATGGAGAATATTCGCCAGCAGTCTTACGAGGATTATGAAGCTGCCTGCTATGCTGTGGATGAAATACAGAAAAAGTATTATCTGACCCTGCCGGAAGAGGAAAAGGCATTCCTGGCCATGTACTTCAGGAAATTCAGGAAAAAGGACATGGCCCAGGAGGGGAGAATTGGGGTGCTGGTGGTATCCCATGGCCCGGTGGCCAGCGGAATGGCCCAGGTTGCCAATGCCATCATGGGAACGGAACACGCTGTTGGAGTGGATATGAACCTGTGGGATACGCCGGCTCAGATGGCGGAAAAGACAGTGGATATGGCCAGGCGCGTCAACCAGGGAAAAGGCTGCATCGTGCTGGCTGACATGGGCTCACTCCTGAATGTGGGACAGAAAATTCGGGAGGAGACAGGCATGCAGGTCAGAGTGCTGCCCCGTACAGACACCATGATGGTGGTGGAAGCAGTGCGAAAGACCATGTGGACGGATGAATCCCTGAACGAGATTGCGGATGAACTGGACAAGATTAAACTTACCGGAACCTGGGAACAGAGCGAGTCCAGGAAAAAAGCGATTTTGTGCCTGTGCATCACAGGACAGGGAGCTGCCGTAAAATTAAAGGAACATTTGACGGAACGCCTGAAGAGCAACCTGGCCGGGACCGTTGTAGTGACCAGGGGGTACATTGAGGATTCCAGCATTGATCGCATCATTGCCAATACGGAAAAGGAGTATGAGATACTGGCTATTGTGGGCACCATCAATCCGGATTCAGGCACTTATCCGTTTATATCTGTAAGCCGGGTTTACAGCCCGGAGGGCATCAGGCAGCTTCGCGGCATATTAAAGCGGAGTGCCATGTTCGAAGAAAACCAGCTGTCGGAGGTTATCTCTCTGGGCCATATCTATATAAGGACAGAGGCGGAGTTTAAGGACCAGATTATAGATGAGGCAGTGGGACATATGGCAGAGGAAGGATTGGTCCGGCAGGAATTCCTTCTCAGCGTCTATAAGCGGGAGGGAATGATGACTACCCGGCTCAGCCAGGGGATCGCCATTCCTCATGGCGACCCTGGATTGGTTACAAAACCAGTCATTTCTGTTACAAAATTAGACAAACCCGTTTTATGGGATGGAGTCAACACCGTGGATGTTATTTTTGTGCTGGCCATTCAGGAGGATTCCAGAAAATATTTTGAACAGCTGTATCAGATTATTTCTGATGAATCCATGGTTTTTGCCATCCGCGCCAGCCGGACACGGGAAGAGATCCGTAATCTTTTATGTAAAAATACAAAATCAGTCAATTAGTTGGCATCATTCTTGCTTTATATATTGTCAGAAAGGAGCGAGAATGATGAATATAGAAAAATTTCCGAAAGTGACAGTAATCTTAAGAGGCTATACCTATTCACAGACCCGCACGGTTGTCAAGAACCTGGTGGGGACCTGCTTAGGCTCCGTTGAAATTACCATGAATACTCCGGGAGCCCTGGAATCCATACGGAAAATCAGCCAGGAATTTGGAGCACAAATCATGGTGGGAGCCGGCACGGTCCTTACTTATGAAGAAGCCGTGGAGGCCATTGAGGCAGGTGCAGCCTTTTTGTTGTCTCCCACGGTATTTGAAAAGCGCATATTGGACCTGTGCCGGGAGCGCGGCGTGGTGTCTGTACCGGGGGCTTTTTCACCTTCGGAAATCAGACAGAGTTTTCTGGACGGGGCGGATATTGTGAAGATATTCCCTGCCGGCAGGCTGGGGAGCAGATATGTGTCAGATATCCAGGCGCCTCTGGGGAAAATGCCGCTGATGGTCGTGGGGGGCATTGGCACCTCAAATGTACAGGAGTACTTTGCGGCAGGGGCATCATTTGCGGGAATCGGTTCGGGTATTTTCCTGAAAGAGGATATACTGAATGAAAATGAAGAGGGAATCCGCGGTTCCATAGCAGCCATGGAAGAGAAAATGAAGAGTATGGAGGAAAAAGAATCATGAGCGGCATTGCGTTTAATGAATCATTGATTCTGGAATTTGACAAACCTATGACGGACCGGGAGGTTCTGTCTGCCATGACAGATTATCTCTGTGAAAAGGGCATTGTAAAGGATACATATAAACAGGCCATCCTGGAGCGGGAGCAGTCCTTCCCCACGGGTCTTAAGACCGGGGGAATCAACGTGGCCATTCCTCATGCGGATATCTGCCATGTCAATGAGGCTGCCATCTGCGTGGCGGTGCTTAAGACACCGGCTCCCTTCAGGGCCATGGATGAGCCTGACAATGACGTACCGGTAAGCCTGGTCATCATGCTGGCCCTGACAGAGGCCCACGGACATATTGAGATGCTTCAGCGAATCGTAAAGCTGATTCAGAACCAGGAGGATATGAAACACATAGTGGAGGCAGGACAGCCTGACACCATCCATAAAATCATCAAGCAGTATCTGCTGGAAGATGAAAACTAAAAGAGACTATCAAAGGAGAAAATAAAAATGAAACGTATATTAGTGGCATGTGGAAATGGAATCGCAACATCAACGGTAGTGGCAACCAAAATCAGGGAGAAATGTGAAGACAACGGAATCCCGGTATCTGTAACCCAGTGCAAGCTTCTGGAGGTGGAATCCAAGGCGGATGATTTTGATTTGCTGGTTACCACAGGAAAGTTTACGGGCGGCAATGTGAATATCCCGGTGGTAGGCGCCATTTCCCTGCTGACAGGAATTAATGAGGATGCAACGCTGGATGAGATTCTGTCCCATCTGAAATAAAAAGGGGTTTGAGTGTGTCTCAAACGCGCTCAGGACAGACAGCCGTAGGCTATGAAAGACAAATGAAATCTTAGGGGAGATTAATCATATGCAGATACTTTATAATATTTTCAATACGATTCTGGATGCAGGCGCTGTGGTCATGCTTCCAATCATCATAACCATCATAGGGCTTATTTTCCGGGTGAAATTATCAAAGGCTTTCAGAAGCGGCCTTACCATCGGCATTGGCTTTGCGGGTATTAATCTGGTCATCAACATGATGAAGAGCAATCTGGGGCCTGCCGCCCAGGCCATGGTGCAGAATTTCGGTATTAAGCTGGACATTCTGGATGTGGGCTGGGGAGCCATCGCGGCAGTTACATGGTCATCGCCGATTATCGCTATCCTTATATTCTGTATTCTGGCCACCAACATTGTTATGCTGGTACTGAAGGCCACAGATACCCTGGATGTGGATATCTGGAATTATCATCACATGGCAATCGTAGGAATCATGGTTTATTTTGTGACTAAAAATGTGGCAATGGGTATCGGTGCAACGGTCATCATGGCCATTATCACATTTAAGCTGTCAGACTGGACCGCGCCTCTGGTGGAGGATTACTTCGGTATTCCCGGCGTATCCCTTCCAACCATGTCAGCTCTTTCCTCCATCATTATCGCAGCACCCCTTAACTGGCTGCTGGATAAGATACCCGGAATCAACAAGATTGATTTTGAAATCAAGGATGCCAAGAAATATCTGGGATTCTTTGGTGAACCCACCATCATGGGCCTGGTACTTGGCTGCGTTATCGGTGTTCTGGCAAAGTATTCAGTGGCTGATATTATGGCGTTGGGCGTAAACATGGCGGCTGTCATGGTATTGATTCCCAAGATGACCTCTCTTTTTATGGAAGGACTTATGCCAATCTCAGAGGCTGCCAAAAAGTTTACCCAGGAGAAGTTTAAGGGCAGGAAATTCCTTATCGGCCTGGATGCGGCGGTTGTAGTGGGAAATCCTGATGTCATCACCACATCCCTGATTGTCATTCCGCTAACCATCCTTATGGCTGCCGTACTTCCGGGAAACCGCGTGCTTCCCTTTGCGGACCTGGCGGTTGTGACCTTCCGTGTGGCCCTGGTGGTTGCTATCACCAGAGGAAACCTGTTTAAGAACATCATCATGGGCCTGGTGTGTACAGGGGCCATCCTGCTGGCAGGTACGGCTACAGCGCCTGTCCTGACCCAGCTGGCCACCTCCGTGGGACTGGACCTGGGGGAAGGAATGATTACATCCTTCGCTGCCACCAGCCTTACGGTAAGCTTTCTGGTGTACGAGGCATTCATCAAGAAGCCGTACATTTTTGTGCCGGTACTGATTGCGGTTATGGCAGCCGTATGGGTGTTCATGAATCGTTATAACAAGAAGAAAACAATGTTAGCAGGAGGAAATGATGTTGCGGGCAATTGATAAATTGGAGCCGTTTCAGAAAGCCATATCCAAGGCCCATCTGGCATCGGCAGGGGGTTCCATCGACTCCCTGGACCACAAGCCGCTCATTGCCGTTGCCAACAGCTGGAATGAGATATGTCCGGGACATGAGCCTTTAAAACAGCTGGCTGAGGAGGTAAAGAAGGGAATCCTGGAAGCCGGCGGCGAGCCCATTGAGTTTAACACGGTAGCCATGTGTGACGGTATTGCCCAGGGGCACTCCGGTATGCGATACTGTCTGCCCCACAGGGAAATCATCACGGATTCCATTGAGGCCATGGTGGTGGGCGAGGGAGTGTTTGACGGAGTAGTGTACATGGGTTCCTGCGATAAAATCGTGCCGGGAATGCTGAACGCAGCAGCACGGATTGACCTTCCTTCAGTCATTGTCACGGCCGGTCCCTGCTATGCCCAGATAAAACCCAATGAGTCAAAGGAACTGCGCCAGCAGTTCCTGCGGGGAGAGATAACAGAGCGGCAGCTGATTGAGGGAACGCTCAAATATTACACGGGCCCCGGAATCTGTCCCTTTCTGGGAACAGCCAATACCATGGGCGCTCTCTGTGAATCCCTGGGTATGATGCTGCCGGGAGGAAGCCTGATTCCTTCAAGCACCAGCATGCGCCGTTTCAGCGCAAGAGAATCAGGTCGGGTTGTGATGAAGATGGTGGAGAAGCAGATTCGCCCCAGCCAGATTATGACACGGGAGGCGCTGGAGAATACCATCACCCTTCTTTCCGCTATCGGAGGCTCCCTGAATGCCCTGATTCATCTACCGGCACTGGCGGCAGAGCTGGGGATTTCCCTGGACTGGGATGATTTTTCAAAGATTACCACTGCCACGCCGGTACTGTGCTCCATTGTACCCAACGGAAACCGGACCGTGGTAGACCTGCACTATGCAGGCGGAATACCGGCTGTGATGAAAGAGCTGGAGTCTGTAATGAATAAGGATGTGCTGACAGTGACTGGGGAAACACTGGGGCAGATTCTGGAGCGTACGTCTCAGGGCGACAGGGAAGTTATAAAGTCCATGGACGATCCTGTATCCAGGGCAGACGGAATCCAGGTTCTCTATGGCAATCTGGCGCCCCAGGGAGCCCTGGTAAAGACATCGGCAGTTCCCATGGAAGTGCGGCGTTTTAAGGGCACGGCCAGGGTATTTGAGGGCGAGGATGAGTGTTATGCTGCTTTCCGGGCAAAGGAGATAAAGGAAGGTGATGCCGTTATTGTACGCTATGAAGGTCCAAAGGGAGGTCCGGGAATGAAGGAGCTGCACCGGATTACGGAAATCATCAAGGGAATACCCAACACAGCGGTCATCACCGACGGGCGTTTCTCAGGGGCCAGCGGCGGCTTAAGCATCGGATATCTGTGCCCTGAGGCAGCAGAGGGAGGTCCAATTGCCCTGGTTAAGGATGGGGACAGGATAACTGTGGATTTGTATAAGGATTACCTCCATCTGGAGGTCAGCGACGAGGAGCTTGAAGCCAGACGCAGGGAATGGAAGGCAGTGAGGCGTCCAAGAGAAAAGGGGCTTCTCGGCCGGTACGCCCGCCTGGTGAACACGGCCAGGTCAGGCGCTACCCTGAGCAGAGAGTAGAGAAAAAGAGTGTAAACCAGTTTCGGGAGCAGTCCCGTGCGGTTTGCGCTCTTTTTCGATTTGCGGTAAGAACCGTCAGGAAGAGGGCGGGGAGGGGGAACAGCGGAGGGCAGGAAGTGAATGTGAAAACCGATATAAAAACAGAAAAATAAGTATTAACCGGGATAGGGATTATGGTATACTGAAATGAGATTGGCCTAAGAATAAGAAATGAATGGTTAACAGGAGGATACGGCAATGGAAGAACAAACAACGGGATGCCTGGTATGCGGTGCGCCGCTGGAATATTTCCCGAGTCAGATTGAAATGGAATGTACCTACTGTCACAAAACATTTATGAGCAATGCCAGATGTGTGAACGGTCACTTTATCTGCGACAGCTGCCATGAGCAGATGGGCCTGCGTGTCATTGAAGATATATGCAGGCATACAGACAGCAAGGATCCGGTGGCAATCATGAAGAAAATCATCCTGTCTCCCTATATCTATATGCATGGACCGGAGCACCATGTGCTGGTGGGATCCGCGCTTCTGGCTGCCTATAAGAATGCCGGGGGAGAACTGGATTTGGACGCGGCCCTGGGAGAAATGAGGAACAGAGGGGCACAGGTGCCGGGAGGTATCTGCGGTTTGTGGGGAACCTGCGGGGCTGCTGTGAGTACAGGTATTTTTGTCAGCCTGATTACAGGGGCCTCACCCTTAAGCGGAAAAGAGTGGGGGCTTTGCAATGAGATGACCTCCAGAAGCCTTGGGGCTATTGCCAAAACAGGGGGCCCCAGATGCTGTAAACGGGATTCCTACACAGCCATACTGGAGGCAGTGGATTTTGTGGGGGAGAAATTCGGGATATGGATGGAGCGGCCCAAAAAGACAGTATGCGGATTGTACGGCCGGAATGAACAGTGCCTGAAGGAAAAATGTCCTTACAATCCGCAGGGATAAACAGCGGGACATAGGGATCATTGTATGCCCCTTCTAATGGCTGACAGAAGGCTTTTGCCGGAATCGTCCGTGTCCTGGGTCAGTTCCCATATCATGATTCCGCCCAGGTTATTCCTGGCGTACGCGGCCTTTTTTTCAATGGTGGAAATGCCGTTATACCAGACATCCATTCCACTCACCATGGCATGGTCTTTATTCCCGGCATCCGGGTCAGCGGCCAGGATATCCCCGTAACCGGCCCAGCCGGGACGTCCGTAGAAGGGAACACCCAGCACCACTTTACCGGCCGGCATTTTTCTTGTGCCGCACCAGTAGGCGGCGCTGTTTACTGCAAAGTCATAGGAAGAATGGCGTTCCCCGTCACCGCCGTCATAGGCCATAACATGAATCCAGTCCACTGCGTTTAACACGGCATCGCTATGGGCCGCGGCATCATAATAAATATTGCCGTCTGCGCTGACCCCGCTGACGACAGCGCTGGTCAGAAGCTTTCCCTGGGCATGGAGCGCGTCTGCCAGGTAAAGAATCAGCTCCTGGTACTGGTCCTTGGAGGGCCCGTCTACCCTGGGATGCTCCCAGTCCATGTCCACGCCGTCAAACCCGTACTCATTGCACATGGCCAGTATTTCATCACCCAGCTGCCTGGTTTTTTCACTGGTTGAAGTGGCGCTCACGAAGACTGGTTCCAGCTCGGCACCGTTATAGCTCCATCCGCCCACAGCTAATAAGACCTTGACCTGGTTTTTATGGGCATCCTCTATCAGGCGGACTGCTGTTTCCGGGTTTTCCAGGGGGAGCAGTCTGCTGTCCGGTGTGGGTATGGCAAATGCGTAGGCGATGTGGGTCAGCACATCCATCTGCAGCTTTTGGGGCTGGTAAGATTTCCAGTCAGGGTAATAACCCACCACCTTTACCGGGGATGAGGCGCCGGCTTTGGGAGCGGCCTGGGAATCTGCGGGAGGGGGCGTCTGCGGAGCGGCTTCCCACACATCGGCCTGCCCTGGAAGCTCCCCTAAGGTCCACCACCTGGCTATATATATTTTACCGCCGCAGGCCACCTGATCGCCGCCTGTATAGGTGGTGTTTTTGTCCCACTCAGGATAGGACGGTCCGGAGGTCAGTATGGCCTGGGGAGCAGATATGCTGACGGCAGCTTGTTCCAGGGAAGCCGGGAGTGCTGAGTCCTCTCCGGTGGTTATAAGGGGGATGTTTTCCTGTCTGCCGGATATCCGGGAACCGGAAGTATCTGCGGCTGCATGTCCTCTCACCGCGCTGGAGAGCAGGAATCCGGCTATGAGTCCAAGCAGGAATATGAGAAGAAAAATGCCTGTTTTCCGTTTGTCCATGTTTGTTCCTTTCCTTTGTTTTATCAGATTTCTGCTGTATTTTCAGATTTTCATTCCCACAGGCTCTGATTCAGCCTGTTATTGATATGAGTATATTATACAATAAGATAAGGGTTAAGGAAACAGGCGGCGCCGGAACTGCTGCAAATGAAAGACCGGAAAAGACCTTTCAGAAAGGCAGTTCTGCCATGTCAGTCATAGACAGGCAAAACAGTGCAATGATATAATAATATAAATACCTGTAGTTTTACGGAACATAATCCGGACGACAGGAATGACACACAACTGCCCGCATGGAGGAGCTTATGCAAGAGGATACCCTTAAACAATTCCTGCCAGCCACTGAAAGCTGGTTTAGGAAAACATTTGGAGAACCCACCAAAATACAGAGAGAAGCATGGCCCGCCATTGCTGACGGAAAGCACGTGCTGGTAAGCGCTCCAACCGGTACAGGAAAGACCCTTTCAGCTTTCCTGGTGTTCATAGACCAGTTGGGCGGACTGGCTGAGAGGGGGGAACTTAAGGAGGAGCTGTATGTGATATATGTGTCTCCCCTTAAGTCGCTGGCGGGGGATATCAGGGAAAATCTACGCAAACCTTTGGAGGGGATCGGAGCGGAAGCTCCCGGGGAAAGCAAAGCGGAAAGCAGACCGGGTAATCCATTCATAGGGCAGATTCAGGCCGCCATCCGTACCGGGGACACGCCTCAGAAAGAGCGCCAGAGGATGGTAAAGCATCCGCCCCACATCCTGATTATCACTCCGGAATCCCTTTATCTCATGCTGACATCCAAATCCGGCCGACAGGTGTTAAAGACTGCAAAGGCAATTATTTTGGACGAGCTTCACGCCCTCATAGACACCAAGAGGGGGGCGCATCTGATGCTGTCAGTGGCCAGGCTGGATAAACTTTGCGGCCGCAGGCTTCAGAGAATTGGCCTGTCAGCCACCATTGAGCCGTTGGAGCTTGCGGCCGCCTACCTGTCCCCGGAACCGGCCGTTATCTGTGCACCTTCCATGGATAAACAGGTGGATATACAGGTTATTGGTACGGCCCCTGCTGTGGGAAGGCGGAAGGATCCGGTATGGGAAGAGCTGGGAATGGCAGTATACCGCCAGTGCTTAAGCTGTAAGAGTGTAATTGCATTTTCCGAAGGAAGGCGTTATGTGGAAAAGCTGGCATACTATGTAAATCTGTTGGGCGGGGACGGGTTTGCCAGAGTCCACCACGGAAGTCTGTCAAAGGAACAGAGGGATGAGGTGGAACGGGATTTAAGAGAGGGGAGGCTGAGACTGTTATGTGCCACGTCGTCCATGGAACTGGGCATTGACGTGGGGGATGTGGAGCAGGTTCTGCAGGTCGGATGCCCCCGCACCATTTCCAGCACCATGCAGCGCCTGGGCCGGGCCGGCCATAATCCGGGCCGGGTCAGCGTCATGTATATGTATCCCAGGGCTGCGCCCGAATCAGTATACTGCGGCATGACCGCACAAGTGGCCCGCCGTGGAGGCGTGGAACGGGCCAATCCTCCGCGCATGTGTCTGGATGTACTGGCCCAGCATTTGGTTTCCATGGCTTCGGGAGAGAGCTACAGCATAGATGATGTGATGGATGTGCTGGAGCGGTCGTATCCATTTTACCAGGTGACCAGGAAGGATGTGGAGGACGTCCTTGCCATGCTGGCAGGAGATTACGAACACAGCCGGGAGATACCGGTGCGTCCGAGGATTTTGTATGACCGGATTCACGGCCGGGTGGCTGGGGATGTTTACAGCCGTATGCTGGCCACGGCAGCGGGAGGGACCATACCCGACAAAGGGATGTACGCAGCCAAAACAGAGGACGGGGTGAAGTTAGGAGAGCTGGATGAGGAATTTGTCTATGAATCCAGGATCGGGGACCGGTTCATGCTGGGGTCCTTTGGCTGGCGTGTGGTCCGTCAGGATAAGGACTCTGTTATCGTGACCCAGGCCCCGGCCGAAGGCGCCAGACTTCCATTCTGGAAAGGGGAGACAAAGGGAAGAGATCTTAGAACCAGTCTTGCCTTTGGCCGTATATTAGGAGAGCTGGAGAAGGCATGCCGTGAGGGAGAGCTGGAAAAAGCTCTGGAGAAACTGGGATTAGACGAGTCTGCGTCGGTCCATGCGTCCGGATTTATAACACGTCAGATTCAGGCCACAGAAGGACTGCCTGATGACAGAACCATAGTGGTGGAGCATTTTAAGGACAGTACAGGAAGCCACCAGGTCATGGTCCATGCTCTGTTTGGAAGACGGGTAAATGGTCCGCTGTCCCTGGTCCTGCGTCATATGATACGCAATACCATGGGAATGGATGTGGGGAGTGTGGATGAGGAGGATGGCTTCCTTCTGTATCCATATGGCAGGGAGCAATTGCCGGAAGGACTTTTATTCCAAATCAACCCGGACCAGGTACGGCCGGTGCTGGAAGCAATCCTGCCTGATACGCCTCTGTTCGGCATGACATTCCGCTACAATGCTGCCCGCGCCCTGATGATGGGCATGAAACGGAACGGGCGCCAGCCGCTTTGGATGCAGCGTCTTAAGAGCACGGAAATGTTAAGCTCCCTGATGGACCAGCCGGACCATCCGCTGATTCGTGAGACAAAACGGGAATGTCTGGAACACCAGTGGGATATCAGCGGAGTGATGGAGATACTGGCCAGGATCCGTTCCGGCTTCATTACGGTCAGAGAAATCTGGCTGGATGTCCCTTCTCCCATGTCTCTGCCCTTCCAGTGGCAGGCAGAGGCAGAAGAGATGTATGAGTATTCACCGGTGACGCCTAAAATCCGCCAGACCGTGCAGGAAGATTTGAAAAAAGCATTGCTTAAGCCTACACCAGAGGAACTGTCCAGGGGATGGTCACGGAGAAAAATGCCGGAAAATGAGGAGGAGCTCCATTCGCTTCTCATGATGGAGGGAGATTTGGAGGCAGGAGAGCTGGATATACCTGCTGACTGGCTGGAGGCCCTGGCCCGGCAGGGACTGGCCTGTTATGTGGAGCCGGGAGAACATGAGGACGAATATATGAGGGCATTGCAGCAGCAGGATGAGGAAGCCGCAATGCACATTGTCCGGCGCATGCTCTATTACCGCGGCGGTCAGACTGCGGTGGATGTAAGGGAACGGTATTTTCTGTCTGAGGAGATGACAGAGGCGCTTTTAGATAAACTATGCCGCTGCAAAAAAGCAGTGGAGGACCAGGGCGTATACTATCACGAAAAGCTCTATGAGAGGGCCAGGGAAGGCCATATACGCAGCCTGCGCAGTCAGACAGCCACGCAGCCCGCATCTCATTACGCCGCGCTGATGGCAGCCAGGGCAGTGACACATTCCACGGCAGAAGAACAGTTAAGGGAAGCCGTGGAAAAAGGATGCAGAAAGCCATGCCCTGTACGCTTTTGGGAAAATGTGTACTTTGCCAGGCGGGTGGAGCGGTATGGAGCCAGTCTTCTGGACCGGCTGCTGGCCCAGGGGGACTATTTCTGGAGAATGTCGCCGGAAGGAACCCTTTGTTTTTGCAGCTATGAGGATATAGACTGGGAGGCATCTGCCGGGGCAGAGACAGCAGGGCTTAAGGGCGATGAGCTTCTCATGTACCAGGAGTTAAAGCGCAGAGGAGCCAGTTTTCTTAAATTCCTTACAAAAATACCAAAGGAAGGCAGCGCCCAGGAAGTATTGTTAAGTCTGGCTGAAAAGGGCCTGGTATGTGCAGACAGTTTTGTGCCTGTAAGGCAATGGCAGAATCAGGACAAGGTAAAGAAAGCTGCTGTGAGACAACGTGTGAATACCAGGGTCATGGCACTGTCAGCTGGGCGGTGGGATATAGTAAGGCCGGTAAGAAAATATGGACCGGAGGAATGGCTGGAGCAGTTTTTTGATGAAAATATGATTCTGTGCCGTGAGACTTTTATAAAGTCTGTACAGGCTGTGTCAGACTCGCCCTATGTCCAGACCGGAGAAGATGGAAAAAAATGGGAGTGGAGCTGGGCCCAGGCATTGGAAATTCTTCGTATCTGGGAATATACAGGCCGCATCCGCAGAGGTTATTTTGTAGAGGGGATGTCGGGAGCCCAATTTGTCCGCGGAGAGGATTATGATGCCGTGACCGGCGCATTGAGGGAGCCGGATGACCATACGGTATGGTTAAACGGAACAGATCCGGCCCTGGTGTGGGGAAAAGTTCTGGAACTACCTGAAAAATGTGGATTTCTGGCAGTGGCCGGAACAGCGGTGGCCCTGAAGGCGGGAAAGCTGGCTGCTGTAATGGAACGTCAGGGCAGAGTACTGCGTATTTGCGATGCCGAAGATATGAAGGAAGTGATGGCGGAATTTGTCCGTGCGTTCAAGCAGGGAGCCATATATCCGGAACAAAAGAGGCTTGTATTGAAAGAGTATCCGGCGGAGGCGGCAGAGGCTTTGCAGCATGCAGGATATATGCGGGAAATGAAGGATTATGTAATATATAAGTAGAGTTGGTTTCTGTGAGTTGGGAGCCCTTCAAACCAGGTGCGAATGCCAAGCTGACATGAAATGCCAGGGAGATTCGCACCTGAAAAACAGAGGAAAAGGCCGTGAAAGCGGGCTGGGTGAATGGACTGAATTGGTTGAACTGGGGAGAAAAGAGCATAATGCATAAAATGTTAGGGGGGATGTGGAGTAGGTTTGGATAATTTTGCTGTCGAGGCTCGCGAGAGCCTTGTGGATTGAAATCCGGAGCTATTGCAGATAGTATTTTGGGACGAATGTCGAGGCTCGCGAGAGCCTTGTGGATTGAAATAATGATGGCGGGATGATGGCCGGGCCGTATGATGTCGAGGCTCGCGAGAGCCTTGTGGATTGAAATCGTATGCTTATACCCCGCTACTTTATCATTAATGTCGAGGCTCGCGAGAGCCTTGTGGATTGAAATTGGTACGCCTGGAAGTGGTAAATCGTTGGATACGTCGAGGCTCGCGAGAGCCTTGTGGATTGAAATATTATACTCGGCGCTGCAATGCCTGTAAGTACAGTCGAGGCTCGCGAGAGCCTTGTGGATTGAAA
>ERZ791680.1550-NODE-1550-length-13978-cov-3.302593_pt1 | contig 13978 bp, 10 predicted proteins | sample MGYA00510051_ERZ791680 | MGnify/ENA primary metagenome ERZ791680 (study PRJEB30046, sample SAMN00715238) | human gut metagenome | study: EMG produced TPA metagenomics assembly of the A metagenome-wide association study of gut microbiota in type 2...
CCTCTCAGTCTGCTTCGCAGACAGCTCCCCTAGTAGGGGAGCCTCTGGCGAAGAGATAAAGCTTTACGGAATGCCAAAGCCTCCCCTCGATAGGGGAGGTGGCACGCCGTAGGCGTGACGGAGAGGTTTCACCGTTTACACTATAATCTTACCATAGGAATTGTCCGTTGGGAAGAAACAGATGGGAGAGAAATGGGCCGATTTTTGGTTTTTTCTCGTGAAAAGTGCTAAAATCCAGCTTAAATTTTCGTCGTTTTGACGGTAAAAGTCGTACTTTCGCCCCATTTTCGCCTGCCTTGCTGACCGAAACGCCGTCATTGACGAAATTTGTGAAAACGTGTATCATGGGTAACGGCATCGCATTTTTCAACTTTTGTCTTTTAAGGAGGTCCATGCCATGCGCCCTCTCATCATCGCCCATCGCGGCGCGTCCCATCTGGCCCCCGAAAACACGCTGACCGCGTTCCGTCTGGCAAAGACGCTGGGTGCGGACGGCTTCGAGTGTGACGTTCAAATCACCCGAGACCGTCACCTCGTGGTGGCCCACGACTACCTCACCGACCTCAAGACCGGCGTCCACGGCAACATCCCGGATATGGACTTTGACGACCTGCGCCAGCTGGATTTCGGAAAATGGAAAAGCCCGGAGTTCGCGGGCGAAAAGATCCCCACCCTCGAAGAGGTTCTGGAAGTCGCGCAGGACTTCAGGATGATACATATTGAGTTGAAGCCCTACTTTGACCGGGACGAAGAGATCGTGGACCGGGTCATCGACGCCGTCCTTGACGCCGGGCTGGAAGAAAAGGCCGTGCTCACCTCCTTCGAGTACGGCACCCTCCGCCGGGTGAAGGAGCGGATGCCCCAGATGGCCACCTGCGCCATGACCCTCAGCCCCGAATCCCAGCTCAGCCAGCCGGCCACCTTCTGGGAGAAGCTGGGCCTCAAGAAGACTGACCCTCTCGTGGAGAAGCTTTCCAGCCCCCAGGCCCTCAGCGAAGCGGCCGCTCTGCTGGAAGACCCCAGCAGTCTGGACGAAGAGAACAGCGTCCTCATCTACTACCTGAAAGACCGTCTCGATTTTCTCTACTCCATCTTCCCCGGCATGAACCTGGCCGAAATTTTGCAGCAGTATTATTATCAGACGGATTTTGTGAACTATGTGGCCCAGTTCGGCTTCCCGGTGGATTACGTCGGGCCGGAGTACCACGCCTTTTTCCGGGACAAAGACCTTATCCCCAATGCCCACGCCCACGGCTTCAAGGTCGCGCCCTGGCCGGTGGGCGTGGAAAGCCGGGACGACCTGCGCCAGCTGTTCCGGCTGGACCCGGAGCTTGTGGTCACGAATAAGCCCGAGGTGGCCGTTTCCATCCTTACCGGGCTGGGCCAGTGGGACGAATCATCCAAAGAGGGTTGACAGCCCTCTTTTTTCGGAGCATAATAGTCCTGTATCGAACAGTTTTATGTGAAACAGTTCGACGATCGAACATTCACAGCAAAAGCCAAACCAGAAGGATGATACTATGAACCAAGCGTTTGAACCCACCTGCACCCCCATCGCGCCGCCGTGGGAGACACCGCAGGTCATCCCGGCCCAGCTGCGCCGGGTGAACAACCTTATTTTCCGCAAGATAGGACAGATCGCCCGCACCAATGGCGTGGAGGCCGTGACCCCCATGCATGGCTGGATCATGGAGTACCTCTACCGGAACTCCGACACCCCCGTATTCCAGCGGGACATCGAGCGGGAGTTCTCCATCACCCGCTCCACCGTTACCAATATTTTACAGCTCATGGAGCGCAAGGGCTACATCGCCCGTCAGAACGTCGCGCAGGACGCCCGCCTCAAGCAGCTGGTCCTCACCGAAAAAGGCCGCCAGTTCCACGAAAACACCATGCTCGCCCTCCACCAGACCGACGAATATGTGGCCGGCCTGCTCACCGAAGAAGAGAACACCGAGCTGCTGCGGCTGCTGAATAAATTATATTTAGGCCTCAAATAAATACGAAGGCTATCCTTTGTCCAACCTCTCAGTCGGGCTCACGCCCGCCAGCTCCCCTTGTAGGGGAGCCTCTGGCGAAGAGATAAAGCTTTACGATATGCCAAAGCCTCCCCTCGATAGGGGAGGTGGCACGGCGAAGCCGTGACGGAGAGGTTGATTCTCTCTAAAGTGAAACAAATATGAACTTTTTCCGAAACTTTGGAAAAAGCATTGACTTTAATATTGTTTTGTATAAAATTGTTCCGTACCAAACAATTTATCAAAGGAGGCTTAAAGTATGATAAAGAAGCTTGCTTCCCATCTGGGCGAATACAAACGCGCCGCTATCCTGACGCCGATGTTTGCCGCACTGGAAGCAGTCATGGACATCCTGCTGCCCACCATCATGGCGTTCATCATCGACCTTGGCATTGAAAAGGGCGATATGAACGCCATCGTCAAATACGGCCTGCTCACCTTCGCAGTGGCGGCCATCGCCCTGCTGCTGGGCGTTCTGGCCGGCAAGTATGCCGCCGAGGCGTCCACCGGTTTTGCCGGCAACCTGCGCGATGCGATGTACGAGAACATCCAGCACTACTCCTTCTCCAACATCGACAAATTCTCCACCGCCGGCCTCGTCACCCGCATGACCACCGACGTGACCAACCTGCAGAACGCTTTCCAGATGATGGAGCGCATGTGTGTGCGCGCCCCGGTCCATCTGGTGTTCGCACTCATCATGGCGTTCAGCATCGGCGGCCCTCTGGCCCTCATCTTCGTGGTGGCCATCGCCTTCCTGCTGGCCGTGCTGGCAAGCATCATGGTCCCCACCTTCAAAATTTTTGACCGTGTTTTCAAGAATTACGACAACCTGAACTCCTCCGTGCAGGAGAACGTCTCCGCTATCCGCGTGGTCAAGAGCTTCGTCCGCGAGGGCTTCGAGAACGAGAAGTACACCAAAGCCTGCGAGGGTCTGTATCAGCAGTTCGTCAACGCAGAGAGCCGTCTGAGCTTCAACAACCCCGCCATGCTGACGGCTATTTACGGCTGCAACATCGCCCTGAGCTGGTTCGGCGCAAAGTACATCCTGCACGGCGCGCTGACCACCGGCCAGCTGAATGCTCTGTTCGGCTACATCATGAACATCCTGATGGCTCTGATGATGCTGAGCATGGCTTTCGTCATGATCTCCATGTCCGCCGCTTCCGCAAAGCGTATCGTGGAAGTCCTGGACGAGACGACCGACCTTCCCCCCGCCAAGGCTCCCGTGCAGGAAGTCAAGGACGGCAGCATCCGCTTCGATCACGTCACCTTCAAGTACAAGCACGGCTCCGGCCAGCCTGTCCTGAACGACATCACCTTTGACATCAAGCCCGGCGAGACACTGGGCATCATCGGCGGCACCGGCAGCGCAAAGTCCAGTCTGGTGCAGCTCATCCCCCGCCTGTACGACGCCGAGACCGGCACTGTCAGCGTGGGCGGCGTGGATGTCCGGGATTACGATCTCGACGTCCTCCGCCACGAGGTCTCCATGGTGCTCCAGAAGAACGTCCTGTTCTCCGGCACCATCCTCGACAACCTCCGCTGGGGCAGCGAGAACGCCAGCGAGGAAGAGTGCATCCGTGTGGCGAAGCTGGCCTGCGCCGATGAGTTCATCGAGCGCTTCCCGGACAAGTACAACACCTGGATCGAGCAGGGCGGCTCCAACGTGTCCGGCGGCCAGAAACAGCGTCTGACCATCGCCCGCGCCCTGCTGCGTAAGCCGAAAGTCCTCATCCTCGACGACTCCACCAGTGCCGTGGATACCGCCACCGACGCAAAGATCCGGAAGGCGTTCCGTGAGGAGATCCCCGGCACCACCAAGATCATCATTGCACAGCGCATTTCCTCGGTGCAGGATGCCGACCGCATCCTCGTGCTGGACAACGGCCAGATCAACGGCCTCGGCACCCACGAGGAACTGCTGAAGAACAACGCGATCTATCAGGAAGTCTACAACAGCCAGACTCAGGGCGGCGGCGACTTCGACAAGCAGGGAGGTGAGCAGTAATGGCAGAACAGAAAGCAAAAGTCGTCCATGGCCCCGGCCCCCGCGGCATGGGAGGCCCGCGTCCGAAGGTCGAGAACCCGGGCAAGCTGCTCAAGCGCATCATGGCAGAGGTGTTCCAGCACTATCTGCCTCACTGCATCCTCGTGCTCATCTGCATCGTGGTCAGCGCGCTGGCCAATGTGCAGGCAAGCCTGTTCCTGCAGACCCTTATCGACGACTATATCATCCCCATGACCCAGCAGCAGGACCCCAGCTTTGCACCGCTGGCCGGTGCGCTGGTGCGCGTCGGCTGCATCTATGTGGTGGGCATCCTCGCCGCCTGGCTCAACGCCCGCATCATGGTCAACGTCACCCAGGGTACCCTGCGCAATCTGCGCACCCAGCTCTTTACCCACATGGAGAGCCTGCCCATCCGCTACTTTGACACCCATCCGCACGGCGACATCATGTCCGTCTACACCAACGACGTGGATACCCTCCGCCAGATGCTCAGCCAGAGCATCCCGCAGCTGGTGTCCAGCGCCATCACCATCGTTTCCGTCTTTGCCAGCATGTGCATGCTGAGCTGGCAGCTCACCATCGTTACCATGCTGATGGTGGCCCTGATGCTCTTCTGCTCCAAGAAGATCACCCAGCAGAGCGGCAAGTACTTCATCGCACAGCAGCGCGACCTCGGCAAAGTGAACGGCTACATCGAAGAGATGATGGAAGGTCAGAAGGTCGTCAAGGTCTTCACCCACGAGCAGAAAGCCCTCGAGGGCTTCCGCGAGCTGAACGACAAGCTCAAGGACAGCGCCAAGCAGGCCAACAGCTTCGCCAACATCATGATGCCCGTCAACGCTCAGCTGGGCAACATCAGCTATGCCATCTGTGCTCTGGCGGGCGCAGCCATGGCCGTCACCGGCATGGGCGGCGTCACGCTGGGTACTGTCATGGCGTTCCTGTCCCTGAACAAGAGCTTCAATATGCCCATCAGCCAGGTGTCCATGCAGGCCAACAGCATCATCATGGCACTGGCCGGTGCAGAGCGTATCTTCAAGATGATGGATGAGTCCAGCGAGACCGATGAGGGCTATGTCACCCTCATCAACGCCAAGTACGACAAGGACGACAACCTCGTGGAGGCCAACGAGCGCACCGGCATCTGGGCCTGGAAGCACCCCCACCACGACGGCACCACCACCTACCACAAGCTGGAAGGCGACATCACCTTTACGGATGTCGATTTCGGCTATGTGCCGGGCAAGACTGTCCTGCACGACATCAACCTCTATGGCCGTCCGGGCCAGAAGATTGCCTTCGTCGGCTCCACCGGCGCCGGCAAAACCACCATCACCAACCTCATCAACCGCTTCTACGACATCCAGGACGGCAAGATCCGGTACGACGGCATCAACATCCATAAAATCAAGAAAGCCGACCTCCGCCGCTCTCTGGGCATCGTGCTGCAGGATACCCACCTGTTCACCGGCACGGTCATGGAGAACATCCGCTATGGCCGTCTGGAGGCCACCGACGAGGAGTGCATCGCCGCAGCCCGTCTGGCCAACGCCGACGGCTTCATCAAGCGCCTGCCCGAGGGCTACAACACCATGCTGACCGGCGACGGTGCGAACCTGTCGCAGGGCCAGCGTCAGCTGCTGGCCATCGCCCGCGCAGCCGTCGCTGACCCGCCGGGGCTCATCCTCGACGAGGCCACCTCCTCCATCGACACCCGCACCGAGGCTCTGGTGCAGCGCGGTATGGACGGCCTGATGTACGGCCGCACCAGCTTCGTCATCGCCCACCGCCTCTCCACTGTCCGCAACGCAGACTGCATCGTGGTGCTGGAGCAGGGCCGCATCATCGAGCGCGGCAGCCATGACGAGCTCATCGCCAAGAAGGGCAAGTATTACCAGCTCTATACCGGTAATCTGGCCGAGAACTAAAGAATAACGCAAAGAGGCCCCGGCAGCTGCTGCCGGGGCCTCTTTGCGTTATATCAATCCAAATCGTGCTTCTTACAGAACTTCTTGCTCACCCAGTACATCCCGGCCCAGATAGCGATGGCGAGGATGAGATACACCGGATTTTTCAGCGAGCTGAGCAGCGACTGGCCGAAGAGAGCCATCATGGCCACCATAACGGCCTTGCCCACCAGAAGGGTGAGCAGATAGCGCTTCTCGTCAAAATCCGAGATGCCAAAGGCCAGATGCAGGAACGACGTGGGCGTGAAGGGCAGGACGGCCAGCATGAAGAGGCTGGCCGTGTCCACATGGCTGACCCACTGCTGGGCCTTTTTCAGCTGTTCGGAGCGAGAGGCCAGCTTCCAGAAAAAGCGTTTGACCACCCGCCGCCAGAATAAAAACACCACCGTGCCGCCTGCGGCCACACCGAGCCAGCTGTAGACGAAGCCAAGAAATCCGCCGTGGGCCGCGATATTGAGGGCCACGATGGCGATGAGGGGCAGCGGCGGAAAAATGGATTCCAGCATCGCCAGCAGGATAGGGACCAACGGCCCCAGCCCTTCAAAGCCCTCTAACAATGCCTCCCAGAATTCCAGCGTACCCAGCTGGTGGAGCCAGTCGATGAGCGTCGTTTCCATCGTGCTCGTACCATCCCTTTCGTTTCTGCCTGATGTTTCTTCTTAGTATATCCAGCATCTATGACCGGGATATGAACAAAATCTGAGCATTTTTGCCTTTTTCTTCCTGTCTCTCCTTACAATATGAAACAGCGTTGTTCTTTCCTGCACGATATTTTATTCTTCTGCCTCAGAAGATGTGCCGGGCGGCCTCTGCTTCGGCGGCCTGCCGTTCGGCCTTGAGGCGCTGACGCTCCAGATACTGGGCCTTCTGCTTTTTCCAGCGGACCAGGCTTGCATCGTCCGGCATCTGGACGCAGCGGGCGAAGGCCCAGTGCAGGCCGTCCCGGCGCGACATCCGGTATTTCTGGAACACGCCCCGGCCGGCCTCACCGCCCCGGCCCTTACAGACGGGACACTGGGACAGCGTGTACCAGCCGCTGCTCCCTTTTTTCAGCCAGACGTCATCCGGCTGCAGGGCCGTGCCACAAACCGGGCAGGCCATCGTGCCGATGACGGGGTCCAGCTTCCACATAGACTGTTCCAGATAGCCTTGGAAGACCCTGAAATCCCGGTAGTCGCCCGGCGTGGGGCAAAGGCTCTGGCGCAGGGTGTCCTCCTCGCTAGGGTAAGCGGCCAGTCCGGCCCGCAGGTCGAGCATACGGCAGAGGTCGGCGGTATAGAGGGTGTCGGACAAAGCGTCGTGGAAGGGGCGTTCCAACGGGATCCCCATCCGGGTGACGACATTTTCCAGCTTCATCCCCTCGCCTTCCTTGCGGGGGTACTCCCGCAGAAAGAGCTGCTGCAGGTCGTACCAGACCGTCGGGCGGCTCTCGTCGAGATTGCAGAGGAAAAGGTTCTGCTTGAGCACCGGCACGTCATCCATGCCCCACTCGGCGAACTCGGCGTCCGGACCGCACCACTTCATAAAGCGGCGGAGGCCCTGGATGATGGGTTCGCCCTTGTCGAGGTCCTCCTGCGTCAGACCGGTGACTTTGGCGATGTGGTGCTGCAGGCAGCGGAAGATGCGGGGACGCAGGTGGATGGAGAAGGTATCCAGCACGTTGGCGTCCTCGTCGATCTTGACGGCGCCAATCTCAATGATCTCCCCCCGGAGCGTCTGCTGGACGCCGTGATAATTAAAGATAAACGGCTGATAGCCGATGTTCCACTCCAAATCAAATAAAACTAAGTTGCGCGGCATTTGCGTCTGGTATCCTTTCAAAAAATGAACTTCTCAATGGCCTCAGCCACGCCGTCATGGTTGTTGTCGGCGACGGTCACATAGTCCGCCGCCTCCTTGACGGGGGGCTCTGCATTCTGCATGGCCACACCCACGCCGGCAAAGCGTATCATTGAGCGGTCGTTGATGCCGTCGCCGCAGGCCATGAGGTTGTCGCGGGTCAGACCCCTGCTTTCCAGCAGACTGCCGAGGCTCACGTCCTTGGCGACCCCCAGCGGCACAGCCTCGATGAAGAAGGGGCTGGACGGGTAGAGGTCGATCTCGCCCGCAAACTGTTTCCGGCCTGCCTCCAGCACCTCGTCGCGGCGGGCGGGGTCGAGGGTGATGAGCATCTTGCAGATGGGATAATCCACATAGGCGGCAAGGTCCTCCACCTTCTGCATGGGCAGCTTGCAGGTAAAGCACTCCTTCAGCGCCCACTCGTCCTCGGGGTTCTCCGAAACGACACCCTGTTTATTATAGGTAATGATGGCCACGCCCTGCTCCCTGGCGAAGGCACAGAGCTGAGGCACATACTTTGCATCCAGCTGCTTGCGGTAGAGCGTCTCGCCGGTAGCACAGTCGATGATGGCACCGCCGTTATACGAGAGGATGCAGCCGCCCTTTTTATCCAGTCCCAGCTCCTTTGCCAGCGGCATGATACCTGCCGTGGGACGGCCCGAGGCCAGCACGATGGTCACACCTTTGGCAGCAGCTGCATCCAGCGCTGCGCGGGTGGCGGGGGTGACAACCTTCTGGTCATTGGTCAGGGTGCCGTCGAGGTCGAGCGCCAGCACACGAATATCTTTCTTTTCCATACCCAGCCTCACTTATTTTTACAGGCCAGAACGTCCCGGCCCTGTCGCTGTTTTTGGTCATACGATGTTTATTGTACAACGGATGCAGCATCCTGCGCAAGACTCTGGCCGAGATTTCTCCGAAATTCCCGGTTTGTTTGAAAATACAAACTGTAGTTTGCGGCAAAAAACACGTAAAGATAGACATTTCAAACTACTTCCCGTAAAAAGTTAATACGTCTTAACATCGTCAAAAAACCTTGCAAATTCCGAAATCTGCGCTATAATATCCGCAGAAACACTTATTCCATGCCCTTTGGGGTACATGAGGGAATACGATAAAAAGGAAGGTATACTACTATGGTCGATATTAAGAAGATTGCTCTGTTCGCTGCCGGCACCCTGTTCGGTTCCGCTGGTTTCAAGCTGCTGTCCAGCAGCGACGCCAAGAAGTTCTACACCCAGACTACCGCTGCTGTCCTGCGCATGAAGGACTCCACCATGGAGACCGTCAGCAAGGTCCAGGAGCAGGCCGGTGACATCCTCGAGGATGCAAAGGCCATCAACGAGGCCCGCGCTGCCAAGGCTGAGGCTGAGGTCATCGAGGACGCTGCTGAGGCAGAGACCACCGAGACCAACGAGTAATTTTGCAGTCTCTGAGCCGCCTGTGGGCGGCTCTTTTTATGGTTATTTTTTGCAATACGCAGAGGATATTCTGATATGAAATGTACTATTCTTCATGAGAGCCGCGGCCGCCTGCGGGTACACGTCTGCAATGTGCGGATGACCCTGCACCGGGCCGATGTGCTGGAAGCCTATCTGAACCACCACGACGCCGTGAACAAGGCCAAGGTCTACGAGCGGACGGGCGATGTGGTGGTGTATTACACCGGCTCCCGCAAGGACGCCGTCGCCGCCCTGAGCACCTACCGTTTCGATGACCCCGAACTGGACGCACTGGTCACCAGCGCCGACAGCCGCCGCATCAATCAGGAATATCAGGAAAAGATGTATAACCTCTTGGCAGGCCGGGTGCTGCGCAAGCTGTTCCTGCCCGCCCCGCTCAACGCCGCCTACACCGTGTTCCGCTCCATCGAGTTCCTCTGGAAGGGTGTGTGCTGCCTGTGGCGCCGCAAACTGGAAGTCGAGGTGCTGGATGCTTTGAGCATCGGCGTCTCCATCCTGCGGGGCGATTTCGCCACCGCTGGCTCCGTCATGTTCCTGCTCAACGTCGGCTCCCTGCTGGAGGAGTGGACCCGCAAGAAGAGCCTCGACGACCTGGCCCGCAGCATGGCCCTGAATGTCGATAAGGTCTGGGTCCGCGCACAGGGTACCGAAGTGCTCATGCCGCTCACCAAGGTTCACCCCGGCGACGAGATCGTCGTTCGCTCCGGCAACATGATCCCGCTGGACGGCACCGTCATCGAGGGCGAAGCCATGGTCAACCAGGCTGCTCTGACCGGCGAGTCCATGCCGGTGCGCAAGACCATCGGTGCCACCGTCTACGCCGGCACTGTGGTGGAAGAGGGCGAGTGCGTCCTGACCACCAGGGCCGAAGGCGGCGCAAACCGCTACGACAAGATCGTGGCCATGATCGAGGAGTCCGAGAAGCTGAAGTCCAGCACCGAGAACCGTGCGCTGGCTCTGGCCGACCGTCTGGTCCCCTGGTGCCTCGGTGCTACCGTCGTCACCTACGCCCTGACCCGGAACGCCACCCGCGCCATCTCCTGCCTGATGGTCGATTTCTCTTGCGCCCTCAAGCTCTCCATGCCGCTGGCCGTTCTTTCTGCCATGCGCGAGTGCGGCGCAAGCCATATCACCGTCAAGGGCGGCAAGTACCTCGAGACCCTGTCCAAGGCCGACACCATCGTCTTCGACAAGACCGGCACCCTGACCCGCGCTACCCCCAAGGTGGTCAAGGTCGTCCCCTTCTCCGGCTGCACCGAGAGCGAAGTTTTGCAGCTGGCCGCCTGCCTCGAGGAGCACTTCCCCCACTCGATGGCCAACGCCGTCGTCCGCGAGGCCAGGGAGCGCGGCATCTCCCACGAGGAGATGCACTCTGAGGTGGAGTATATCGTGGCCCACGGCATCGCCAGCCGCGTCAGCGGTGAGCGGGTCGTCATCGGCAGCCACCACTTCGTCTTTGAGGACGAGCACTGCACCATCCCCGAGGACGAGCGCGAGAAGTTCGATAATCTTGAGCCGGAGTATTCTCACCTCTATCTGGCCGCTTCGGGCCGTCTGGCCGGCGTCATCTGCATCGCCGACCCGCTGCGTCCGGAAGCTTCCCGCGTGCTGCGCGCTCTGCGCGGCCTCGGCATCACCAACACCGTCATGATGACCGGTGACAGCGAGCGCACCGCCGCCGCCATCGCAAAGCAGGTGGGTGTGGACCAGTTCTTCGCCGAAGTCCTGCCCGAGGACAAGGCTGCTTTCGTCCAGAAGGCCAAGAGCGAGGGCCACACCGTCGTGATGATCGGTGACGGCATCAACGACTCCCCCGCCCTCTCTGCCGCTGACGTCGGCATCGCCATCAACTCCGGCGCTGCCATCGCCCGCGAGATCGCAGACGTGACCATCAAGGCCGACAGCCTCGAGGAGCTGGTCATCCTCAAGACCATCGCCAACTCCCTGCAGCGCCGTGTCAGCGCCAACTACCACTTTGTGCTGACCTTCAACTCTGCCCTCATCGCGCTGGGGGCAATGGGCATCCTGCAGCCTGCGTCTTCTGCCATGCTGCACAACCTCTCCACCATCGGCATCAGCCTCAAGAGCATGACCAACCTCATCCCTGAGGAAAAGGCTCAGAAGGCTCTGGTGGAAAAGAACTAAAGTCCAAATACTACAAAAATACCGGCTGTGCATCCAACACAGCCGGTATTTTTATGTTCAGATATTACTCAAGGCCGATCTGCTGGGCGTACTCTTCCAGCAGTTCCCGCTCGAGGAAGGGGGTCTTGACGCCCTCGCGGTCGCGGTAGGTCTCATGGCCCTTGCCGATGACGGCGATGAGGTCGCCCTCCTGTGCGTGGTCAACAGCATAATGCAGGGCGTCGAGGCGGTCGGGGATCTCCACGAACTTTGCGTCCGGGTTGCCCTTGTTCATGCCCACGCGGATGTCGGCGATGATGTCTTCCACCTTCTCAAAGCGGTTGTTGTCCTCAGTGAGGATGGAGAAATCGGCCATCTTGGCACAAATTTCGCCCATGCCGTAGCGGCGCAGCTTGGAGCGGTTGCCGCCGCAGCCGAACACCACCACGAGGCGGTGGGGGTCGTAGGCCCGCAGAGTCGTGAGCAGGCTCTCGGTGGAGACTTCGTTGTGGGCGTAGTCCAACAGGATGGTGAACTTCCTGCTGATGGGGACCAGCTCCACGCGGCCCTTGACCACACAGCGGCCCAGACCTTCGTGGATGGCCTCATCGGGCAGGCCCAGCACCTTGCCCACAGTGAGCGCGGCCAGCGCATTGTAGACGCTGAACTCGCCGGGCATATTCACCTTGACGTCCATATCATCCTTGCCGGAGACATGGAACTGGACGCCGAGGAAGTCATGGGTGCGGAGCAGCTGGTAAGTACCGGCGCGGTAGTCGGCCTTCTCGCTGCAGCCGTATGTCACCAGCTTGCAGGTGTGGCCTTCCAGCAGGGCCTCGGTGTTCTCGTCGTCGATGTTCACGACGCCGGTGGTGCAGCGCTTGAAAAGCTGACCCTTCCAGCTGCGGTATTCTTCAAAGGTCTTGTGCTCGCCGGGGCCGATGTGGTCGGGCGAGAGGTTGGTGAAGACGCCGATGTCGTAATGGATGCCCGCCACGCGGTCCATCATGAGGCCCTGACTGGACACTTCCATCAGCGCCGTATCGCAGCCGGCGTCCAGAAACTCCCGGAAAGTCTTCTGCAGCTCATAGCTTTCAGGGGTGGTGTTGGCCGTCTCCTGATGGTGGCCGAGGAAGTAGATGCCGTTGGTGCCGATCATGCCCACCTTGCGGCCTGCGGCTTCCAGCACGCTCTTTATCATGTGGGTGGTGGTGGTCTTGCCCTTGGTACCGGTGACACCGATCATGGTCATCCGGCGGGAGGGGTTGCCGAACAGGTTGCCGCTCATGAGTGCCAGCGCATAGCGGCTGCTGTCCACCTTCAGTACGGCAGCACCGGGGACGGTGGAAAGGTCGATGTCGTGCTGGACCACCAGCGCCGTCACGCCGTCGGCCACGCACTGGGCGGCGTAGTCGTGGCTGTCCCGCTGGGTACCCACGATGCAGACGAAAAGCCGGCCCGGGGCCGCCTTGCGGCTGTCGTAGATGATGTCCTCGATGTCAAGTTCAAGGCTGCCCTGCACCAGCGTATAGGACACGCCCTCCAACAGTTGTTCCAGTTTCATCGTTCAAATGCTCCTTATTGCTGTTCTGCCGCTGCGGCAGTAGGGTCTTCGGCGGGCGCGGCTTCCGCGCCCTCAGTATCGGGTTCGGTGCCGGAGGCTTCCTCCGGCTGGCTCTCGGCTTCTGCCTCCGCCGGGGCGGCAGGCTCTTCCGAGGCCGTCCAGCCCGAGGGCAGGGTCGGCTCACCCTGTGCAAAGCGGAATTTGCGGCTGGAAGAGGCGCTCAAGTGGCTCAGATCCAGCATACCGGTGTCGGTGGGCGAGCAGCCCTTGCCGTCCTCGTTGAGCAGGACATACTTTGCCAGCCGGAGTTTGTAGTCCAGCTCATTCAGGGTACCCAGAAGCACGCTGATGCGGCCCTGATACAAAAACGCCATCTGCTCCGGGTCCTCGAACTCGATGCGGGTGACATCCGCCCCCAGCTCACTGCTGTCCAGTGCGGTCAGCAGAGTGTTCAGGGACTCGAGCCGCTTATCCGTGGGCGGTCCGGCCTCGCTGGATGCGGCGCTGTCAGACGCTGCGCCGCCCGAAGACGCGCCGGACGGTCCTGTCTCAAATTCCAGCTGTGTACCCGGCGTCGTGGATACCGGCTCGCCGCCGCAGAGAATGATAAGGTCCGGCTGGGCCGAATCCTTATCCAGTATCTTCAGCCCCGCAGAAAGACTCAGCCAGCCGCTGGACGTCTGCATGGCGTAGACGGCAGTGGCCGCGTTGGTCCGCACCACTACGGTGTTAGGGTAATCCCGCTCCACCCGGATATTTTCCAGCAGCGGGAACTGCTTTTCCAGCGCAGCGGCCTTTTCGGCGGGGTCAAAGCTGAAGATGTTCTCTTCCGCGTGGCCGCCCAGCGCCTGCAGGATCTCAGCGCTGGAATAGCCGCCCACCTCCTGCACCACCTCTCCATCGACCGCCACTTCTAAGGTGTTTATCTTGAAGAGCATGGTCACGGTGAGGTAGACGCCCACCCCGATGACGCAGAGCAGGGCGAAATAGCC
>ERZ791680.1552-NODE-1552-length-13961-cov-5.668560_pt1 | contig 13961 bp, 14 predicted proteins | sample MGYA00510051_ERZ791680 | MGnify/ENA primary metagenome ERZ791680 (study PRJEB30046, sample SAMN00715238) | human gut metagenome | study: EMG produced TPA metagenomics assembly of the A metagenome-wide association study of gut microbiota in type 2...
ACATGGGAATCTTTCAACCATTCGCCACCAACCCAAACTTTGTCGAAGTTAGCATTAGCATTGAAGCCATAGATATTTTTGTAACCACTAGAAGTATCTTGGTTTACGCGATCATAGAAACCACCTACCATAGTGTGTTTACCTACTTTACCGTTAAGGTTGATGATTGTGTTAGTTACATTAGCATCTTTAGTTAATGTAGCTGTAGTAGCACCGTCTGCAAGACTTCTGTCACCAGAAACCATGTAACCATAAGCTGCTTGTAAGTTTACTTTATCGTTACCAGCGTTGAATTGAGCACCGTCGAAAGTACCATCAAATGCTAAACCGCCACCGATAACTTGGTTAAAACGACCAGCTTTCAAGGATACGCGTTCGCCAAATTTGTGGTTAACATATGCGCGGTCGATTTGAGCGTCTGCATTACCACCAGTAGTGGAGTTACCCAATTCGAAGTTACCAGAAGTCAAACGAACTACAGCATCAGTACGATCGTTAACTTTTGCATTGAATTGTACACGTGCACGAGCGTCAAATTTGGATTTTTCATGTTCAGCATCTTTATAACGAAGACGAGCATCACCAGTAACTTTTACGTTACCAACGCGGTCTTCCAAACGAGCTACACGAACACCCAAGTTGTTCAATTCGTTGGAGAATTCATCAGCCAAACGGTTGATCATAGCTTGTTGTTCAGCGTTAGCACGGTCTTGGTTAGCCATAGCTTTAGCTACCATTTGAGCCATTTCGTAACGAGTGATATTGTTTTGGCCTTTGAAAGTGCCATCTGGGTAACCGTTAACGATACCAGCGTTTGCCAATTGGGAAACTGCTTGGTATGCCCAAGAATCTGGAGTTACGTCGGAGAATGGGTTAGCTGCGAATGCAGTAGTTACACCCAAAACTGCTGTTGCTGCAAAGATTGCTGCGAATTGTTTTTTCATAGTTGAATTCCTTCTTTCTGAAAAAATAGAAATACAAAATGTTACAAGTCATAACATTCACATTCTACTCTGTTCTTCAGATAAGAATTTCTGGGAGTGTCCACGTTTCCTCGCCACATTCTACATCGAAGTTCTTCGTTTCATGTGTTTGTTACTTCTTGTAGGGTGATATTAGCATAACCAAATTTTCGTGTAAACCCTTTTTTCTCAATTTCATTCTCATTATAAAAATTTTATAATTTAAAATGACCTCAAATTCAGATTTTATCTGGTTTTATAAGGTCTAATTTTTTTTACTAAAAATATCAAATTTATCTATTTTCTTACTAAATGAGATTTATTATCATATATATTATTAAGTTTTACTAATCAATCAACATATCATTAATTAGTTTATACCTATTTTATGCATAAATGGTTCATAAACACTTCATACAATATATTGTGTGACAGATCTCTATATATACTAATCAAATTAATTTTTAAGGTTTACTTAATATAGATTTATTTTACTATATATATACTATTATATACAAAAGAAAATATTACCTATTTATATACAACAAAAAAAGACTTCCGAAGAAGTCTTTTTTTGTTTGTGAGGGAATTAGAATTTGTAGTTTAATTCTGCACGGTAGAAATCGGAAAGATCATTACCTTTTTGGTCTTTAGAGTTGAAACCATAACCTGCAGATAAGCCTACGTTATCTTGTACTGCATAGTTTACGCTAGCCATATAACCTTTGTAACCATTAGATGTATTTGTTAAGTCATATGCTTGATCCCAAGTGGAGCTTACGATTGGAGCGTTAGCTTTTTGGTTGAAGTATTGACCTTTCACATCCCATGTACCTTTTTTAGCGATGTCGTAATTACCATAACCAACACCTGCTGTCCAAGCTTGGGAGTCATTTACGTTGGAAGCTTTTAACCATTCACCACCAACCCAAACTTTATCTTTACGGAAGTCTGCATTGAAACCGTATACGTCTTGGCTATCAGAGTTAACTGTGGAACCGTTATGATTCAAGTTGCCACTAGATAATTTGGAGTAGAAGCCACCAACTGTAGATTCTTGACCAACTTTACCTTTAACACCTACATATGCAACGGAAGGATTATCGGATTTGGAGTTGCCCTTTGTTGCACCTACATCAGATGTCATATAACCATATGCACCTTGTACTTGAACTTTGTCATTACCTACGTTCAATTGAGCACCGTCGAATGTATCATCGTACATTAAACCGCCACCAATTGTTTGTTGGAAACGACCACCTTTTGCGGATACATGATTACCAAATTTGTGATCTACATAAGCACGATCGATTGTTGCATCAGCACCTTTTGTAGAATCACCGAATTCGTAATTACCTTTTACACGAACAACAGCTTCTGTTTTATCATTAACTTTACCGTTGAATTGAACACGTGCACGGCCATCTGTTAAGGATTTGCTATTAGCTTTGTAAACGCCTTTATCTTCAGAGCCTTGGTAACGGATACGAGCATCACCAGTTACTTTTACATTACCTACGCGATCTTCCAAACGAGATACGCGTACACCCAAGCTATTCAACTCATTGGAGAACTCATCTGCCAAGCGGTTAATCATTGCTTGTTGTTCTGCATTAGCACGATCTTGGTTAGCCATTGCTTTAGCTACCATTTGAGCCATTTCATAACGAGTGATATTGTTTTGGCCTTTGAAAGTACCATCTGGGTAACCATTAACGATACCAGATTGTGCTAATTGAGATACTGCTTGGTATGCCCAGCTATCTGGAGTTACATCGGAGAATGGGTTTGCAGCGAATGCTGTTGTTACACCTAATACTGCTGTTGCTGCAAAAATTGTTGCGAATTGTTTTTTCATAATGAATTCCTTCTTTCTTATAAATAAGAATTTATATTATCAGAAGACATTCACTGTATAAGTGGTATAACTATGAAAGATATATTAGGAGTGTCCACGTTTCCTCGACTATATTATCTATCACGGCGTCACCTCTTTATTAGTGGTGCCTTACTGTGATTAGAATATATCACCGTCCAAATTTTTTGTAAAGCATTTTATACAACTTAATTTGATGAAATTTCTTTCATGAATAAAAATAAACCTATAAACATAGATTTTTACTGTATTTCTCAAAATTAAATTTTGTGCAATTTCATTTTATTTATTTAAAATTCATGTATTTTTAGATAATAAACCTACAACTTTTAATTATTAAAAATAATGAATATCATATTACTTAATATCTAATACTAATATATAGACCTAAAATATAATTATATTCCTCTTTTCTATTATTAATACCTTTATTTTGTCTCTCTAATTTCTATTAGTAATAACCTTATCAATGCCATTCATCATATATTTTCGCTTAAATATGTCATTAATAATATTAATCTATAAATACCCCATTATTTAAATACAAAAAGCCTCTCTATAGTAATTACTACTATAGAGAGGCTTTTAGAAGCATTAAATTGCATAGGATACAAAACCTAGGACGTGATCAACTGGAACAGGGCCAATGAAACGACTATCACTAGAATGATTTCGGTTATCCCCCATCACAAATACATATCCTTCAGGAATTGTAACAGGTGTGGAGCGTATATAATTCATTTTTGTATCTTTGGTATATGGTTCTTGTAATTGTTCACCATTACGCCATACATGACCATCTTTAAACTCTAATACATCACCAGGACGACCGATAACGCGCTTAACCCATACATCATTTGTTTGAGCAGCTTTATTAAAGACTGATGCATAGTTCATCAATGGTTCTTCTACATCATCTACCCAAGTACGTGCGCGATTAACACGACTATCAATGATTACAATTTGGCCATAATTTGGCATTTCATTCATAATATGATGCCATTTCGTTACAATTAAATATTGGCCATTGTGTAATGTATCCTCCATTGATTCACCAGATACACGTGTTGGTTGAATCAAGAAAATATGAATTACCATGGCAATAATTAATGCCAATACAATGGCATAAATCCAATCTAATATTTCTTTTACTATTTTATTACTCATATTAACCCCTTAATGACCGTTCTTTGTAAATCTACCACCAAATACATCATGTACATCTTGAATCGTAATAAATGCCGATGGATCTACTTCATAAACAGTATTTTTTAACCTCATAATTTCAAGTCTTGTTACTACAGAATATAAAACATGCTTAGGTTGCTTTAAATAGCCCCCTTCACCATACATAATTGTAACACCACGATTAAGATTCGCATTTAATGCATCTGCAATATTCTTAGAGTTCTCTGCATCTGTAATAATCATTACTCCTTTAGATTCATCAAGGCCTGTAATTGTAATATCGATCATCTTATAAGCAATGAAATAAGCGATTAAGGAATACATAGCACTATTCCAACTATATACAAAACCTGCGGCACCAAGAATAATGAGATTCATAGCCATTACGATTTCACCAACAGAGAAAGTGGAACGTCTATCAAAGATGATTGCCACAATTTCAGAGCCATCTAAAGAACCACCATTACGTATAATAAGGCCTACCCCAATACCTAAAATGATACCACCAAAGATAGAACCTAAGAATGGATCTGTTGTAATAGGTGTAAAATCATGAGCAAAGGTAGAGAAAATTGCCATCCATACGATAGAAAATAGTGTAGAGAAAGTAAAGTTTTTGCCATCAGCTCTATAGCCAATATATAAGAAAGGCAAGTTAAAGAGTACGACGAAAATACTAAAAGAAATTCCAGAAAGCTCTGCAGCCATCAAGGAAATACCAACTACACCACCATCGATGATATTATTCGGTACTAAAAATAAATCTAAGCCTATAGTATAAATTAGAGCCCCTAAGATCATCATTAAGCAACGCATAATAAAATTTGACCACTTATGCGTTGAAGCTTCATTTTTCATGCACTTCTCCTTTACCGTACAACTGCTCCATAGCATGTAGTCTCTTTTCTTCTAACTCACCAGAGTCCATCATATTACTTTGTATATCATTAGCAGTTTGGTTTAACTGTTTTGTATAACGTAAACCAATAACAAAAGCAGTCAAATCATCTACAGGCTCTGGTGGAAATTGCATAGATGTAGGGATAATCTTACGCCACCCTGTAGGTGAATTATATTGCCAATATAATTTTCGAGCTTCCTCAGTACTATGCGATTCATCAATTAAACTAGTAGTAATTCTGTGATTTCGTCCAATTTGTTGGAGAGATGGATATAAATATTTATGATTTGTACCATTTCCACATACCATATGAACAATACCATAATATTCAGTTAATATACGTTCAATTTCACCATTGAACTGTTTTGTCATAATAATTTTACGACATACCATAGTACCAGAAGGTGTCACAATTGCTACACCTGTTTTTTCATTGCCTGGATCTACAGCCAAAATGTACGTAGTATCAGTCATATTACTATCCTCATTTCTAATACAGCATTTATATTTTAACACAAAACGAAGGTCTTATGTAAAAATTTACATAAGACCTTCGTTTAAAGTATATAAACCAAAATACTATTCAATTTAATAAGCTGGCATTTTAGCCTTATCATTAAAAACAGGCATTTGAGTAATACGTAACTTAAGATGCACAGGACCAGATGAATATGTATCACCATCAACATACGCTTCCACATGAACCTTGCCATGCATTGTAGCAATACGACGAATAGCAGTAAACAAATCATCCCCTGGTATCGTTCCGATATCACCAGATAAGGAATCCGGAATAATCCCTTTCTCTCTTGCCTTTTCATTTACTTGCTTTAAGAATTGAAGCATAGCAGATTGAGCGTTAGGGCCACCATCCATTATAGCAGAATGGATTACTTCTCCATTTTTATAAATAAATTGTTGTGGGTAAACTTGGATAACTGCTACCGCTGGTTCACCAGCAATAATATTTCCAGCAGCAACCACTTGAACCACCATTGGAGTCTTTGCTCTATTAAGCTTTTGTGTAGCTACCTCAATATTCTGACGATCTACATACACAACAGCCTGACCTTGATCTTCTATACCAAGACGACGTAATACCAATTTATTTGTATCATCAATAATATTTTTGATGGCTGCATGACTATCTTCTTCACTTAAACCAGGTCGAACAACAGCTTGAGCCAATAATTGATCAACTTGGAAAAGAATTGTACCTTCACGCAAATGAATAATGCCATTTTGCAACTGTTCTTGCGTTGTCTGTAAATCCTTAATATGAGCTTCCATCTTGGCTCTTGTAGCCTCTAAATCAGCTAATTTTTTAGATACTTCATCATATGAAGCTTGAAGTGTAGCTAACTCAGCTTCAGTCGCATCTTTAGCCGCTTGTGCACTAGCCAACTCAGCCTTAGTTGCATCAACCTCTTTACGAATTTGCTCTATTTCAGCCATTCGTTCTGCTAATTCTTGCTTATTTTGCTCAAGCAACGTTTGTCCTCGAATAAGCTCTTGCGTCTTAGCAGCTACCTCATCATTAAGTTGCTTCATATCTGCTCGCAACTGATCCATCCCAAAGAGCGCTGTTCGTACGCTTTGAGATGTAATAGTTAATACACCTACTGTAGCAGCAGCAACTAACAATCCCGTTACGATAGTAACAATAATCGATGTATGCTTAGGCCGTAATCCAAAGAGGGACATGCGACGCTTACCAACTTTGGTGCCTAACTTATCCCCCATGTAGGCAATAAGTCCACCCATAAGGGCGATAATAACTAATATTTTAACACCTACTAACATCGAGTCCCTCCTTTCATAAGATTGCACAATTATTGGATGCGAAAATATGCTATTTCTTAAATCAAATTTATATACTAGGTTACTTAGATACACGCCAATTTAAGTATAGACCAGCAATAATGCCTAATGTATCTGGAATTAATGCAGCAAATACGGTTGGCAATGCACCACCTTTACCTAATGCACCAGCAAATGTCATCACCCCATAATAAATAAAGATGATTAAAATACTGATACCAAAACCAATCGATGAGCTAGAACGTTGCTTTTGAAGACCTAATGGAGCACCTACAAGAGCAAATACAAAGCTAGCTAATGGAATTGTAAAACGTTGATACATTTCCATTTCTAGTTTATTGGCATTCGTATAAGCCGCCTTATACGCTTTAATTTGATGACGTAATTCTTTGATTGTTAATTCTTCTGGTTTACGTTGATCTTGTTGAATATCCTTTGGTGCAGACTTAATTGGCAAGGATTGCTCCTTGAACTTCATTGTACGTTCTACACCATCGCCAGCGGAAATATCATAAATAATGCCATTTTGCATCACCCAATATTGACCATTCCAGATAGCAGTATCCGCATTTTCAACTTGTTGTAGTTTTCCACCTTCTCCAAACTGTTGCACCGTAATCATAGATAACTGTTTAGTTTCAGCATTATAGCTCTTAGCATACATTAATGTACCTAAATCATTACCATTCATTGTTTTCAAAACAATATGATTTTGTGTTTGAGGAGACGCATTTTTCATAATCTGCTCGCGCACAATCGTTTGATACATATTATTTGTACGAGGCACGACAAACTCATTAAAGGCTACGGCCCCAATTGAGATGATAAGGGCAATAATGTATACAGGCATCGCTAAGCGTAAAAAGCTAAGACCACCGGCACGCATAACAACAATCTCACTAGTACTGCTCAAGCGACTAAAGGTCATAAGTGAAGCCAATAGTACTGACATTGGGAATGTTAAGATAACAATACTTGGCAAGGCTAACACAAAAGCTTTCATAACAAGCACTAGCGGTGCCCCATATTCAGTAATATATTGAGCAATTCTAAACAATGTGCCTGTGCCAATAAAAATACTGGTAAAAGCAAATACCCCAAATAGGAACGGACCTACAAAAGCTTTTAATATATATTTATCTAATAATCTCATAGTCCCCTCCTATAATCTAAAGTTATCCCCTAAGTAATGCTCACGAGCGATTGGGTCGTTTGCAATTTCTTCAGGGGTGCCTTCTAGGAGGATCTTACCACTACTTAAAATATAAGCCTTATCTACAATCCCCAATGTTTCACGCACATTGTGATCTGTAATCAAGATACCAATACCGCGATTTTTTACATGCAAAATGATTTGTTGAATGTCAGCAACCGCGATAGGGTCGACGCCAGCAAAAGGTTCATCGAGAAGAATAAAATTCGGTTCTAACGCAAGACAACGAGCGATTTCTACACGACGGCGGTCACCACCAGATAGCTGCATCCCCATACGATCCCGTACATGACCAATATGAAATTCTTCAATGAGAGATTCTACAATAGCTTCAATTTCATCAGATTTCTTCGATGTTGTCTGTAACATTGCTCGAATATTATCCTCAACAGTCATGGATCGAAAAATTGATGCTTCTTGTGGAAGATACCCAATACCTTCAGCAGCTCGTTTATACATTGGAATATTCGTAATATCCTTGCCATCAACGGTAATGATACCAGAACTAGGTCGTTCAATGCCAACAATCATATAGAATGATGTAGTTTTCCCTGCCCCATTAGGACCTAGGAGCCCAACGACTTGCCCCTTATCAACGCGTAAACTAACCCCGTCTACTACGTTGCGACCGCTAAAGGTTTTGACTAAGTTTTTGGTTTCTATATACATATTTAATCCTTATTGATTTGGAACAATGATAAGTGTACTACGACCACCCAATGTTTCAGCAGAATCATCAGCTAAACGAATTTTAAGCTCTGGCGCATTAAGTACATTACCATTTTGAACAGCATGAGCAGATCCAGATAAAAGTACAACCCCATCATTTTGATTTGGTGTTTGTGTATAGGTAGCTCGTTCTGCAGAACCAGATACATTTCGTTCTGGATTAGAGAATGTCACATCCCCTTGTGCTACTGCGCGAATTTCTTTTAGCCAACCTTCTACTTGATTACCTGTCAAAGTAGTGCCTTCTGCAATTAAACGAGCGTTACCAGATACAAGGCCATACTCTGTATCTGTATTATATTCAACTTTATCGCCAAAAATTTGACGATCACTACGTTGTAAATGAACACCGCCATTAGCAGTGAATTTATTATTATTGTAGCTGTGCACTGATTGTGCAGACATAGCCATATCAGAACCAATCAAAGATACGCCACCATCAAGATTTGCTTCTTGAGTTTTTGTATTGTACCAACCATTGGCACCAGTCATAGTTTTATCCGCTTGAGTAATAACAACATTACCGGTTGCATCAGCACGACCTGTATTGCCATCATAAGACAATGTATCAGCGCTAATAGTCAATGGGTCATTTGCAGCCCAAGCTGTAACAGATGCTGTCATGAGTACAGCCAAAATAGCCATACCAATCTGTTTTTTCTTATTCATCATATTTCCCCTCAATTACTTCTTCGTTAATTTTGCGTTGCCAATGGCTTTAATAATTTTCAAAGCCATATTACCTTCAAGCTTATCGCCTGTAAGAGTTACATCCTTACTGTTATAAGTAAAAGCCGTCTTAGATGTCAACGTTTTCGTTTTGTTATCAAAGTGAAGGGCTTCTGTTTTAAATTCTGCACCTTCTGTATTGGTAGCTGTAACGCCTTGGTCGATATCAAGAGAATTGCGGTCCCCCGTCAATACAGCATGAGGAGCTGTAATAGTAGTGGTCACATCATCTTGATAGAAAAGACCCTTCAAATTAGTCAAAACGATGGCCTTTGTCCGTGGGTCATATTCAATCTTTTCAGCTGATAAGGCCCACACTAATTTGCCATCCTTTTCCTCTTGTAGGTCAGCACCTTGGAAATTAACGAGTTGACCATTCTGATTTTGAGTGGTACCCACATCACCAGAGTCTTTCATAATATATACGATAAGACCAATTAGAGCCAACACTATAACGGCCACTATGGCAATTAATTTTTTATTATTTTTCATGTGCCCTCTCCCGTGCAGCTATCTTCTTATCATAATCAATAATTTGATCCATCTTAGTCATCCAGCGATGTTGGAACCAAAGCCATTCATCTGGATGCTGGCGAATAAAGTCTTCAGTAACGCGTACACATTCCTCAGTTAGACGATACATATCTGCATCTTCATCGCCAGTGTCAATATAATGCAATGCTGGTAAAATGTGAACAATATGCCCACCTTCAGCCTTGCGAGATGCAAAAATGGGAACTACGGGAGAACCAAATTTTTTCGCAAATGTAGCTGGCCCAATAACCGCTGAGGAGTCTTGACCTAAAAACGGAACTGGTAAACCATGTATATATCCATCTTGGTCAGCTAAGAAGCCAAGCAGTTTTTTCTTCTTTAAAGCCTTTGCAGCGGAAACGATTTCGTTGCCACCACTAGCAAATACATCAAGTCCTACCATCTCACGATACTCATTCATGAGACGTGTAAATTGAGCATTCGGTTGTTTTTTAACAATTGTGGTAGATGGATATCCATGAGCCGCCATAGCAGCGCCCATCCATTCCCAATTACCTACATGTCCAGTAAGAACAATAACGCCTTTATCTTCTGCGATGGCTTCTTCTAAATATTCGACACCACGCATTTCAATATGTTTATCGATAAAGGATTTTGTAAGGTTTGGCATGTACAATACTTCCATAACACTACGGCCAAGATTTTTAAACAACTTTTCAATTAATTGTTCTGCCTCTTGATCATTCATGTTCATGCCAATCTTTATGTTTTTTATACCTCTAAGTTTTTGCTTCTTCGCTATTAGCCCATATACTGGTCCTAAACTAGCGCCTATGAGCAAAATGAGCTTATACGGCAGTCGGCAAACGAGCCAGCTAATGCCTTTAACTAAATGGTATTGCCATTCGTTATTCATTCTGCCCACCTCCTTTATTGTCCATGAGCATGGGCCTCTCGTGCATAGTCTGCTACAACAGTTTCCCATAAACCTTGATTTTTCAAGATATATTCTACAGCCTCTCTAACAGCACCATGGCCTCCATTGACAGTAGATATAAATTTAGCTAATTCTTTGACCTCTGGTACCGCATTATTTGGCGCCATAGGTAAACCAACTAGTTGAAGAGCCCCCAAATCGTTGAGGTCATCCCCCATGTAAGCAATCTCTTCTAAATTGATTTGATGCTCTTTACAAAGGGTTCTTAATGCTTCTGTCTTATTGGCATGCCCCATAAGCAATGCATCAAAATGAAGTTCCTTAGCACGTCGCTCAACCATAGGAGATATCCGTGCTGTGATGATGGCAAGCTTAAGACCTACTTTTCGAGCTGCCGTTAATCCTAAGCCATCTTTTACAGAGAAAGACTTAAGTTCTTCCCCACTTGATGTATAGATTAGAGTACCATCAGATAGCACGCCATCAACATCAAGAACAATCCATTGAATATTCATTATACAATGCCTCTACGCAATAAATCCGTAATATGAACAATGCCTAGACATTTATTATCTGTATCTACAACTGGTAACACCGTAATAGGACGTGGTTGATTTTTCTCCATTAAATGAAGAGCTTCAGCCGCTAATTTGTCCTTTGTAATCGTACGAGGCATAGAGGTCATCATATCCTCTACAGGCCATTCTAGGAAATTACTACCAGAATCTAATCCGCGGCGCACATCACCATCGGTAACAAGGCCTAATAAGTGACCTTCTTCATCAATAACATTAGTAGCGCCTAAACCTTTTTCGGTCATTACAAAGAGTGCATCTCGTACTGTTGCACCTTTAAATACCGTAGGATTATCTTCACCACCATGCATAATATTTTCTACGGTCAACAATAATTTACGACCAAGAGAACCACCTGGATGGAATACAGCAAAGTTTTCAGGTGTAAAGTGATGTCGTTCTAATAAGCATACTGCTAAGGCATCACCTAAAGCTAATGCAACAGTAGTACTTGTAGTAGGCGCTAACCCTAATGGACAAGCTTCACGTTCTACTTCAGCTAGCAATACAATATCAGAATTTTTAGCTAATGTAGATTCTGGTTTACCTACAACACAAATTAATTTTGCACCTATACGACGTAAGGATGGTAAGATACTGATAATTTCACCTGTTTCACCACTATTGGAAAAAGCTAATACTACATCATCTTCTGTAATCATACCAAGATCGCCATGCACACCTTCACCAGGATGCATGAAAAGTGCCGGTGTACCAGTACTAGCCAAGGTAGCCGCAATTTTGCGACCAATATGACCAGATTTTCCCATACCAGTACATACTACACGGCCCTTACAAGCCAAAATCATATTTACAGCATTTACAAAATTGTGATCCAAACGAGAACTTAATTCCTCAATAGCACGTGCTTCCTCATGAAGTACCTGTGCTGCTTGTTCTAAAATAGTCACAAATACCGCCCCTAACCTTTTACGATTTTATCAATAGCTACTAAATCTCGTAGCAAAGCTTCAAAATTATCTAAGTATAACATGTTTGGACCATCGGATAAGGCTTCCTCTGGATTATCATGTACTTCAAAGAATAGACCATCTACACCACTTGCAACAGCGGCACGAGCCAAGTTTGGTACAAATTCGCGATTACCACTAGATTTAGTACCTGCGCCACCAGGTAATTGAACGCTATGTGTAGCATCGAATACTACTGGATAATCGAAAGAACGCATAATTGGGAAAGATCTCATATCTACAACGAGATTGTTATAGCCAAAGCTAAATCCACGCTCTGTAAGCATAAGATTTTCATTGCCTGTTTCTTTCATTTTATTTAAGACATTTTCCATATCTTTAGGTGCCATAAATTGACCTTTTTTCACATTTACGCATTTGCCAGTTTTAGCTGCACCATATACAAGGTCTGTTTGACGACATAAGAAAGCTGGAATTTGTAAAACATCCAATACTTCTGCAGCCGGTTCGATTTGTTCAATGGAGTGAATATCACTTACAACTGGTACATTCAGTTCTTTTTTTATAGAAGCAAGGATTTTTAGACCTTCCTCAAGACCTGGTCCACGGAAAGAACCGTAGCTAGAACGGTTAGCCTTATCGAAAGAAGCTTTAAAGATATATGGAACTCCTAAGCGTTCACAAATTTCTTTTGCTCGTTTGCCAATAGCCAATGTACGGTCATAATCTTCAATAACACAAGGTCCAGCAAGGACAAAAAGGCCTTTACCGCCACCGACTGTAATATCTTTAATTTGAACTGTTTTCATTTATTTCTCCTCTTGCTCGTAAATTGCATTTACACGAGCTAAGTCTTCCAGTGTATCAACACCGATAAATCGTTTATCTGTAAGAATAACACGAATAGTATAGCCATTTTCAAGAGCGCGCAATTGCTCTAACGATTCGGTTTGCTCCGCTGGTGTTGGTTCCATCTTTGCATAGTTTAATAAGAAATCTCTACGATATGCATAGATGCCAATATGTTTTAACGGCGCACGTACAAAATCATGACGTGGATACGGAATTAAGGATCTAGAAAAATACATCGCATCATTGCGATTATTTAAAATAACCTTTACAGCTGATGGTTCATCGTATTCATCCTCCAACAAAGGAGTGGCTACAGTTGCCATTTGTAAGTTTGGATCTTCTTCAAAAAGTTGGGCCAATTCATCAATAAGTTTTGGCTCAATCATAGGTTCATCGCCTTGAACATTAATAATGACATCTAAGTCTGTATAATGATTAGCAACCTCAGCTAATCGATCAGTTCCTGTAGGGTGATTAGGGTCTGTCATCATAACAGAACCTCCAAAGTTTTGAACTGCAGAATATACACGTTCATCATCTGTAGCAACAATAGTACACTCAGTTTTTGTCGCTTGTGACACTCTTGCATAAACACGTTCAATCATTGGTTTACCTGCTATATCCGCTAATGGTTTTCCTGGTAATCTTGTAGAACCATAACGAGCAGGAATAACGCATCCAAACTTCACAATAATCCCCCATTTCTGTTATTCGTGTATCTAATTATTATACACTAAATCTCTAAATTTTC
>ERZ791680.1553-NODE-1553-length-13959-cov-4.511436_pt1 | contig 13959 bp, 10 predicted proteins | sample MGYA00510051_ERZ791680 | MGnify/ENA primary metagenome ERZ791680 (study PRJEB30046, sample SAMN00715238) | human gut metagenome | study: EMG produced TPA metagenomics assembly of the A metagenome-wide association study of gut microbiota in type 2...
CCTCCTGCCGTAATAGCCTGACGATAATGCGGATCGGCAATGTCACCGGCGGCAAACACACCCGGCACTTTCGTACGAGGACTGTCGCCTTCTGTAATGATATAACCAGTCTCGTCTGTATCCAGATAGGGCTTGAAGATATCTGAGTTCGGTTGATGACCGATAGCCAGGAAGAAACCATCAATAGCCAGGTCGTAGCGTTCTTCATCCGATTCACCCATACGCTTCACCAGATGAACACCTTCCACACCATTCTCCCCGAACAAGCCCACGGCATTGTGCTCAAATAGTACATCTATATTCTCATGCTTCATCACACGCTCCTGCATGATTTTGGAAGCACGCAGGAAAGGCTTCCGCACAATCAGATAAACCTTCTTAGCCAGTCCGGCCAGGTAAACAGCTTCTTCACAAGCCGTATCACCGCCGCCGACCACTGCTACCACCTTCTTGCGATAGAAGAAACCATCACAAGTAGCGCAAGCACTGACACCCATACCGGCATATTTCTTTTCATCATCCAATCCCAAATATTTGGCTGTAGCGCCCGTAGCAATTATCAACGTATCAGTTTCAATCACCTTCTCTTCGTCAATCGTTACTTTGTATGGAGCCGCACTCAGGTCAGAAGCGGTTGCAATACCAAAACGCAGGTCTGCACCGAAACGCTCTGCCTGTTTGCGTAAATCATCCATCAATTGCTGGCCACTGACACCTTCCGGATAACCGGGAAAGTTCTCCACATCTGTAGTTGTTGTCAACTGACCACCCGGCTGTAATCCTTCATAAAGTACCGGAGAAAGGTTGGCACGACCTGCATAAATAGCAGCAGTATAACCGGCAGGACCAGAACCTATAATCAGACATTTTACTTTTTCTGTTTCCATAATCGTTATTTATATATTTAGTTATTATCTATCTCAGATCAATCACTTCAGCAGTCGGATACGCCTTCTTGTCAAAAGTGAAAAGATGATCGTTGTATGATTCTCCCGCTTTATAAGATGTAATACGAATAGCCACGCTATTTCCACCCTTTTGCGTCATGCTGATACATAAAGGTTGAAAGGTGTCTTTCGTTACATAAATAATAACGCACTGCAAATCCTTCTTTCTATCAGAAGCAGTTAATATCACCTCATAAGCAGGTTTACCTCCATAAACATCAGTTTTGCCCAATTTCATGTGATACCCTTGCTTGTAAATAGACAGCAGGGCATAAGGATTGATACTTTGCAACTCTTCAGGAGTAGGTTCGGAAACGTTCACTTCGTCACTGTTAGTGAGATAGCTCCATTGCGTACGACCATCAAACCAGGTTTTCACCCCGTCGGCATCCAACAGGAACTTTTCTCCTTTCAGACGGATAGTCCCGACAGAACTCCCCTGCAAAACACCTTTCGCATACGTCTGAACCGTAAAATCCGCTTGAATACCTCCCGCCTGACGGAAGGCAGTAGCTGTACGGTCCAATATATCTTGGGCATCCAGTTTCTGTGCCGAAAGCGGTAATGCCAGACCGAACAGGCAGATATAAACAAAAAGAAGATTCTTCATCATTAGTTTAACACGATTTATAGTAAATTGTTCAGGCGCATTTGCAGGTCATTGTCATCGACACAAAGCACCTCGCGCGCTTTGCTGCCTTGTGCAGGTCCCACAATACCGGCTTTTTCCAATTGGTCCATCAATCGCCCGGCACGGTTATAACCGATAGCGAACTTGCGTTGGATCAACGATGTAGAACCTTGCTGATGGATGACAATCAGGCGGGCAGCATCTTCGAACAATGGATCCAGACGTCCCATATCCACATCTCCCAAATCGTTTCCGCCACCATCTTCACCTACATACTCCGGCAAATAGAATGCGGTAGGATACCCTTGTTGCTTGGCAATAAACTTAGTAATCTCCGCTACCTCCGGTGTATCGATAAAGGCACATTGCACACGTACAGGATCTGCCCCTTGCAGGAACAACATATCACCACGTCCGATCAGCTGATTAGCTCCGGGACGGTCGAGAATAGTACGCGAGTCTATCATGGCAGATACACGGAAAGCAACACGAGCCGGGAAGTTCGCCTTGATTGTACCGGTAATGATATTCGTTGTCGGACGCTGCGTAGCGATAATCATGTGGATACCCACCGCACGCGCCAACTGAGCGATACGGGCAATAGGCAGCTCTCCCTCTTTGCCCGCCGTCATAATCAAGTCACCGAACTCGTCAATCACCACCACAATGTAAGGCATAAACTTATGTCCCTTTTCAGGATTCAGCTGACGATTAATAAACTTCTCATTATACTCCTTAATATTGCGCACATGCGCGGCTTTCAATAAGTCGTAACGGGTATCCATTTCCACACAGATAGAATTCAGCGTCTGCACTACCTTGGTTACATCCGTAATGATAGCATCTTCCCCATCGGGCAGTTTGGCAAGGAAGTGATGTTCAATCACCGAATAGATACTGAATTCAACTTTCTTAGGGTCTACCAGCACAAACTTCAGTTCAGCCGGATGCTTCTTATAAAGCAAAGAAGTGATGATGGCATTCAGTCCGACAGATTTACCCTGGCCGGTGGCACCGGCCACCAGCATATGCGGCATCTTGCACAAATCAACCATGAAAACCTCATTGGTAATCGTCTTGCCCAAAGCTACCGGCAAGTCATAAGTAGACTCCTGGAACTTCTTACTACCGATGATACTCTGTCCGGAAACAATCTTCGGATTGGAGTTCGGTACTTCAATACCGATTGTTCCTTTTCCCGGAATCGGCGCAATGATACGAATACCCAATGCCGAAAGGCTGAGAGCGATATCATCTTCCAAACCACGAATCTTGGAAATACGAACCCCTTGCTCGGGAGTAATTTCATACAGCGTCACCGTAGGTCCCACCGTCGCCTTTATCGTACTGATTTCAATACCGAAACTGCGCAGTGTATTTATAATCTTATCTTTATTGGCATTCTGCTCCGCCATGTCGATAGTAGGCTCGGCATTATCATAATGCTTCATCAGGTCGACAGTAGGATAACGATAGTTTTCCAGATCTAGACGGGGATTATAGGGTTCCTTTTCCGGACCTTTATATTCGTCATCATTTTCAGTAGCTTCTATTTCGAATACGGGTTCCGCCGCTTTTTCATGGAAAGGAGGTACAGGGTCAGGAACAGGCGTTTCAATAGTCATAGACACTTCTTCACCCGATACCTTGGCAGGCTGTGTTTCCGTAACGCCACCCAAATCCAATGTAATTTCATTTTCCGGTTCTTTTATAGGTTCGGGAATTTCAACGGGAGCCTCTTCTTCTTTTATATCTGCCACATCAGGAACAGAAACCGGCTTTTTCTTGCCTTTTGCCGTCCAGGAGTCTGTAAATTCTTCCGGTGTTTCTCCTTTCTCTTCTTCCTCTTTCTGTTTGCGCTTCAGGAAGCTAAGGCTGAACAATCTGCGCAACCAGATAACTGTACGTGCGCTGAGGTAGATAAGGAAGCAGATAGCAGTCACCAACAGAATCATCCAAACGCCCGGAACACCTACCTGCGATACCAACCAGTTGCTGACATTATATCCGTGCATACCGCCCAGATACAGGAAAGAGTCTTTATACTGCTCCACAAAGGCAAAGCCGAAGAAGACAGAGAACCAAACCAACAACAACGAACAACCGATAAACCACTTCCAGAGGCGAACCACCCGTACACGCATCAATTTCAACCCCGCCACTGCAAGGAATACAAGGATGAAGAAAGAGGAAATACCGAAGCAGTCATTTATCAGATAACTTGCCAATTGAGCGCCGCGCGAACCGGCATAATTCTTCACCCCATTATTGGTAGAAGCCAATTCCTGTGCATTACCCGAATCAATGATACTTTGATCCGCCGCTCCCGTAAAGAAAAACGAAGAAAAGGCCAGTAGCAAGTACACAGAGAAAATGACCAGTACCAAGCCAATAACAAAGTGAATGGTTTCATTTTTGAAGATCGCCCTTATTTTACCAAACAGGGAAAGGGATTGTTCTGTATCTTTTGTAGAATTTTTCTTAGCCATGAAATAGAATTCCTTAGTAAATGAATGATAGATTGGTGCAAAAGTAATAAAAATATTGCTCTCTTTATAACCTTAGTCTTCTAAAGATTCTCTGAATGGAGAGAGGCATCAGCCAGGTGCATCGTACAAAAAGTTTATATGCACTTTTACTTGCACGCTTGCACTCATGCTTCGCATCTCCCTATTCATCGGCAACACAGCGGTGGTGGCAGCAAATATAAATAAAGTGCAAGCAATTTGCCTACACTCCATACAAACACGCATATTCCGCTAATAATCTTCCTATTACGCCTTTTTCTGCACATAAATCGGTTGTTTCTGCAACCCTTTATTTTCCAGTTTTCCTTCATCACAAAGACGCCTAATATGCCGGGTGGCTGTAGTTCTCGTCATTCCGGTGAGAGAATAGAAGTCGCCTTTCGTCATAAAGTCGTGCGTAGTGAAGAATTTCTCCAGCCGTTTGTCAATTTCTTCCGGAGTCAGTGGCTTTTGCAACACATTCCGTTGTTTCAGTGGCAGGACTTTAATGTTGCCTACCTCGCTTCGCAGTGCCATGTCGGGACGAAAGGTGATGCTTTTCAGCTTTACCTTGGTGCTTTTCCGTTTGGTATCCACCTTCACCGGTTCAGTGCAGGTCAGCGTAGGGCGAAAATAGCCGATGCCATCCAGGTGCACCTGGCGTCCTTCACCCAATTCCCGTCCCATGAAGTGCGACAGAGCATCGAGCACGGCCGAAACATCCGTTTCGGTCAGCGAACAATATTCCTGTATGAACCTTCGCAACGCGGCAGTGTCCGTGGAGCCGTTCAGCCGGATGCGCGGATGCAGGGTCAGTTCTTCGTTCTGACGCTCTTTGTTTTTTGGATTCTCGTACCAATCAAATAATATCGCCATTGTTCTTTTGTTATTGCATTCCCCGCTTTCAGTGATATTCAGAGCAGGGATTGCTTATGTTAATCTCTTATGTTTCTTTCGCTAACTGCCTATGTTTCTTTCATTGGCAAGCAATGTTTTTGGCTTGCCCACAGCTGTGAATCTTGTGCTTCACAACTGTGGTGTTGCTGCTTCACGATTGTGAAGCACGCGATTCACAGCTGTGGACAAGCCAAAATATCAAATGCAAAGATAAAGAAAAAGCAATGCAAAAGCAAGGAAAGGGTGATGTTTTAATAAAGAAAGAGCTAGAGAATATTTAATACTACAGGTTTGTATACAAAGAAACTAAGTTTTCTGCGTTTATACTCATCTATTTTTCTGTACTTCTGCATCCTTGTATTTAATGAATGAAGCGAAGGATGAAGATGGAAGAATATAAATGGAGAGAAGTAGTTTGCAGATAAAAAAGAAACCGTATTTTTGTAAGAGACATAAAAAATAAAGAAAGACTTTGTGTCCCCGGCTTTTTGCCGTAACTTGCGCCGTCTTTTGAAAACAGTAACTAAAAATAACCACGATGAAACTAACCCTTATACGCACCGACCGTGAAACCGGTAAAGAATCTTTCAGTACCCTTGAAGCTGAAAACTTGATAGCAAAAATAAAGAAAGAGAACAAAGCAGCGCATGTATCAGCCCTGCGCCATCTCATCCCCATACTGCAAGGAACCAATAATCACTACCAGAACATAGACAAGTTGCCTCGCATCTACCCCGCCGTGGAATATGCCCGCACCAAAGACGGAGAACATCGGGTGAAGATTTACAACGGACTGGTGCAGATTGAAATCAACCACCTGACAGGTAGCACCGAAGTGGAACAAATAAAACAGCAAGTCTCCCTATTACCCCAGACTTTTGCCGCCTTCTGCGGAAGCAGCGGACGTAGCGTCAAAATATGGGTACTCTTCGCCCTGCCCGACGGCTCACTGCCCAAGCGCGAAAGTGAAATGGCCCTGTTTCATGCCCACGCCTACCGCCTCGCAGTGAACTGTTACCAACCTCTGTTGCCCTACTCCATCACCCTGAAGGAACCGTCGCTCAACCAAAGTTGCCGCATGACGCTGGACGAGCAACCTTACTACAACCCTGCCGCCACCACCTTCTGCCTGGAACAGCCCTTTGCCATACCCGGCGAAACCACCTTCAAAGAACAAAAGCAAGCGGAAACCAATCCCCTATTGCGTATGCAGCCCGGTTATAGTTCATCGGACACCTTTTCCATGCTCTTTGAAGCGGCACTAAACCGTTCATTCGACGGACTGACAAACTGGAAGCGGGGTGACGACCTACGCCCGTTGCTGACACGACTTGCCGAGCACTGTTACAAAGCAGGCATCCCCGAGGAAGAGGTAGTCCGGCAAACCCTGATGCATTATTATCGCGAAGCGGACGAGCCCGTAATACGTGCCGCCATACATAATATTTACCGTGAATGTAAAGGTTTCGGCACCCGCAACAGCATGACCGCCGAACAGGACACAGCCTTCCGCCTGGAAGAGTTCATGAACCGCCGCTACGAATTCCGCTACAACACCGTGTTGGGCGAGCTGGAATACCGCCAGCGCGACTCCATACACTTCCAATTCCGCCCCGCCGACCAACGGATACGAAGCAGCATAGCGCTCAATGCCCTAAAAGAAGGTATCCGGGTATGGGACCGCGACATAGCACGCTACCTTACTTCCGACTATATCCCCCTCCATAATCCGGTAGAAGAATACCTCAACGACACCGGGCGCTGGGATGGAAAAGACCGCATCCGTGCCCTGGCCGACCTCGTTCCCTGCGAAAATCCGCATTGGCGGGAATTATTCTACCGTTGGTTCCTCAGTATGACGGCTCATTGGCGTGGACTTGACCGGCAGCATGGCAACAGTACATCGCCCCTACTGGTAGGCGCCCAAGGGTATCGAAAATCCACGTTTTGCCGCATTCTTTTACCACCGGAACTGCGTTTCGGCTACACAGACAGCATCGACTTCAAAAGCAAACAGGATGCCGAACGAAGCCTGGGACGTTTCTTTCTGATCAACATCGACGAGTTCGACCAGATCAGCGTCAGCCAGCAAGGTTTCCTGAAACACCTGTTGCAAAAACCCGTAGCCAACCTGCGGAAACCTTATGGAACCGCCATTCAGGAAATACGCCGCTACGCCTCCTTCATAGGCACCAGCAATCAAAAAGACTTGCTGACCGATCCCAGCGGCAGTCGCCGCTTCATCTGTATCGAAGTAACCGGTCCCATCAACACCAACGTCACCATCAACTACCGCCAACTCTATGCCCAGGCCATGACTGCCATTTCGCAAGGTGAACGCTACTGGCTGGACGACACCGACGAAGCCATTCTGAAGCAGAGCAATCAAGAGTTTGAACAACCTACTCCATTGGAACAACTCTTCCTATGCCACTTCCAGGCGGCACAAACAGAAGACGAAGGAACGTGGATGACACCGATGGAAATACTTTCTTTTCTCCAGAAAAAGACCAAAGACCGATTAGCCATCAGCAAAGTCGCGTACTTCGGGCGTGCACTTCGCAAACTTGGAATCAGTAGCCGGAGAAGAAACCGGGGAACGGAATATCACGTAATAATAAATGAAACGGCATTTCAGTAAAATGCAAATAAATTTGCTACTGCACTCGGTTTACACTATCTTTGCGTTTCAAACCGAGTATATATGAAAAAAGAAAGCCAAGTGATATTCGACCGTAATGTAGTGGAATTCGTCACCGTAGCTGCTGAATTCTGCAAATTCCTGGAGCAGGCGGAAACGATGAAACGTGACACATTTGTCGATACCTCATTAAAGATACTTCCGTTGCTCTACCTCAAGGCGGCCATGTTGCCCGAAACAGAAATAATAGGCGACGACGCTCCTGAAAGCTACGTAACGGAAGAAACGTATGAAGTGCTCCGCATCAACCTTGCTGGGATTCTTGCTGAAAAAGATGACTATCTGGACGTGTTCATACAAGATATGGTTTATAGCGACCAGCCCATCAAGAAGAATATTTCCGAAGACCTGGCAGATATTTACCAGGCCATCAAAGATTTCATTTTCGTCTTCCAGTTGGGATTGAACGAAACAATGAACGACTCCCTGGCTATCTGTCAGGAACAGTTCAAAGAATACTGGGGGCAAACCCTTGTAAACACACTTCGCGCATTGCACGACGTAAAATACCGCCAGTCTGAAGAAGACGAACCGGAAGAAGATGACTGCGATGATGATGATTGCCACTGTCATGGACATCACCATCACGACTAAAGACTTAAATTATGGTTATTAAAAAAACGATTAAAAAGGAAGATATCAAAGAGATGCCCAAAGTACTCTTTCCGGGACGAATACATCTTGTACAAACCCCCTGGGAAGCGGAAAAAGCAGTGACTTACCTTAAGAAGTATTCTCTGTTGGGAATTGACAGCGAAACCCGCCCGTCATTCACCAAAGGGCAATCACATAAGGTAGCCTTATTGCAAGTATCCTCTGAAGAAGACTGCTTCCTTTTCCGCCTGAACCTTACCGGCCTGACGCTTCCGATTATTTCATTGCTGGAAAGTCCGTCAGTTACCAAAGTCGGCCTTTCGTTGCGTGACGACTTTATGATGCTGCACAAGCGCGCTCCTTTTGAACAACATTCCTGCATCGAGTTGCAAGAATATGTCCGTATGTTCGGCATACAGGACAAGAGTCTGCAAAAAATCTATGGTATCCTGTTCGGTGAGAAAATATCCAAATCACAACGTCTCTCCAACTGGGAAGCTGAGCATCTGACCGAACCTCAAAAGCAGTATGCAGCCACCGATGCATGGGCATGCCTCAACATATACAACCGATTACAGGAATTAAAAGTTACCGGTGACTATGAATTGGAACCGGATGAACCGCTTACCAACCAAGAATCATTAATCACTAACCCATAATCGCTAATCACTAATCGCATGTACAAAGTATATCTCAAATCCGGCAAAGAAGAGTCATTAAAACGTTTCCATCCCTGGGTATTTTCAGGTGCCATCGCTCATTTCGACGGTGAACCCGAAGAAGGTGAAGTAGTTGAAATCTACACTTCCAAGAAGGAATTCATAGCCAAGGGACATTTCCAAATAGGCAGCATCGCCGTGCGCGTGCTTTCTTTTCATCAGGATGAAGCTATTGATTCTGATTTTTGGAAACGCAAACTCAGTATTGCCTATGAGATGCGTCGCAGCATTGGTATTGCTGAAAATCCGACTAACAACACTTACAGACTGGTACATGGCGAGGGAGATAACCTTCCCGGCTTGATCATTGATATTTATGCCCGCACGGCCGTAATGCAAGCACACTCTGCCGGTATGCACCTCGACCGCATGGAAATAGCCAATGCCCTGAGTGAAGTGATGGGTGATAAAATAGAGAATATCTATTATAAATCAGAAACGACTCTCCCCTTCAAAGCCGACCTCTACCCTGAGAATGGCTTCCTGAAAGGTGGTAGCACAGATAATGTGGCAATGGAATATGGCTTAAAATTCCATATCGACTGGCTGAAAGGACAAAAGACGGGCTTCTTCGTGGATCAACGCGAGAACCGCGCACTGCTGGAACGCTATGCTAACGGACGTTCTGTGCTGAATATGTTCTGTTATACCGGTGGCTTCTCTGTTTATGGTATGCGTGGTAATGCCGAACTGGTACATTCTGTAGACAGTTCCGCCAAGGCTATTGACCTCACGAACAAGAATGTAGAACTGAATTTCCCCGGTGACACCCGCCATGCCGCTTTTGCCGAAGATGCTTTCAAATACCTGGATCGTATGGGCGACCAGTACGACCTGATAGTTCTGGATCCACCCGCATTTGCCAAACATCGCGATGCCCTGCGCAATGCGCTGCAAGGTTACCGCAAGCTGAATGTGAAAGCTTTCGAAAAGATCAAACCGGGCGGCATTCTATTCACCTTCTCCTGCTCACAAGCTGTCAGCAAAGAAAACTTCCGCACGGCGGTCTTTACGGCTGGCGCCATGTGTGCGTATTCTGCACCAACTGACGCAACCGGCTGACCATCCGGTAAGTATTTACCACCCCGAAGGAGAATACCTGAAAGGGTTGGTACTGTATGTGGAATAAATCTTCTGATAACAGATAATACAGTTGTGTGCATCAAAGGAACGATGCACACAACTTACGTACTTCATTCCAGCGATCTTGCGTGCGCTGATCGGCACGCGCCACCTGCATATTATATCGCGTCTGCATATTGAGCAACATTTCAGGATCAAGCCCCAAAGCTGCTTCAAAAAGCAAAGCAAGTTCCGTATTAACCGGGCGCTTACCGTTCAGCACCTCATTCAATTGTGAATACGAAATTCCCATCTGACGTGCCAAGGCGCGTTGAGAAATCTTCCGGTATTCAACTTCGTCTTTTAATATTTCACCGGGATGCGTAGGGCAAAACGGAGTGAGTTCATTTGCAAGCATAGTCATACTCTACTTATTTATAATGGTTAGACAATTCTATAACATTACATATACTTATGATCGTTTCAGCATCTGCTACAACTCTCACAGTAAACTCTATGCGGTATTTTGAAGTTACCCGTATTGAAGAAAGCCCTTCCTTGTCTCCCACCAAAATCTCATAATTCAAAGAGTTGTGCTTATATAAGGATTCAGCATTCTTCGATGCAATCAGTGTATCAATACACCTTTTATATCGTTTTATCACATCCGGCTGAAAACGATGTTTCTTATCACTACATTTACCGGAAACATAGAGTTCCTTGAGATATTCTTTATCAAATGTAACTAACATAAGCAGTAGTTTGTTCGTTGCAAAGATAGACATTTAAAACAAAATGTTCACTAAATTGCGAACATTTTGTTTCAGAACTCTTCGTTCTATTCCCCTCCTACTGTATAATCCGACTCATTCTTCACCCCAATAATCTGTCTTTGATTGATATCGGTATGGAAGAGTGCGTCCAGTTCTTTCCAGGCCAACTGTTCGGTAGGGTGAAAAGCATCAGACTTCATATATCGAAGCAAGGATGTACGAAACTGATTGCCTTCAGGTGTCCCTGCAATGGCTCGCAGATCGGTCATGCAAACTAACAGCTTTCCCTTTCCTACAGCAAATTCAAAGACCAGTCCCAGTTTATGGTTGCGCTCAATGTTATCGACCACCTGAATAAGCGGACGATACTCACCACGGGTTGCATTCAGTATCATGGGACGGGAATTACGGGTAATACTCCACCATTGCCAATCACTGTGACATTCAGTCGGAAAGTATTTCAATAACGGATGTCCGGGATCAGTCAATATGGAAAGTGTACCGGGAGAAACTTCTTTTCCGGCATTTTCCGAAATAGTCTTAAACATAGAGTAATTCCAGTAATCAGGGGTAAACATTCCTCCAACACTCTGTGCTACGATACTATCATGATCGGGAATCAACAGAACGGACGCTCCGCTTTCCAACCTTTTTCGCAGATCATCGTTCAGGAAAGAAGCCACATGAACAGAACCTTCCGACTCGGCAGTTTCATCAGGATATACCCAAAGATGATAATAGTTGCGATACTTACCGGTGGTCAATGTCAGTGTCAGGCGTTGGGCTTCTTTCAGTCCGGAAAGTGAAAGATCAATACTGCCCGCCTTTCCTACTTTGCCCTGAGGAATGGAGGCCATGAGTACTCCATCACGTTTCCATACCCCATTATCAGATACTAAACTCCAGCGAACAGGCTCATTCCAATCGCCTTCCACATAATTAGAAAGAGCAACATCTATGTGAAGCGGCTGAGTATTCAGCCAACAATGATCCTTCATCAATGCCAAAGGAACAAGAGGTGCACAGAAACCATAAAAAGTTTCGGGGGCAACGATACCTTTACTATCCATAAAAGCATCCAGAATCCCCACTAATGCGGAACCTTGTCCGGGATAATCCTGCAAATCGAGCAACTGGAAGCCACCAAAACCGGGAGTACGGAAAGCATATTCCATATCTGCCTTGTAACATTCAATGGAAAAGCGTCCGGTAGCCTGGTGAAAAGTTTTTGCCTGAGAAGAAAGATGGTTCTCTTTCAGACGATCACGAAAAATCTCAAGATTATAAGGATGAAGCACCCCGGTATATTTCTCTATCTGACCGTAATCGGGATAGATTTGAAACTGACAGTTTTCATGCCCCACTACAGGACGGGGGCAGTGCGCAATGGCACCGGAATAGTCTTTATCCGTAGCCGGACGCGTATTATTCAAAATGCCACCCTTCTCAGCATCTACGTACGCAAAGGAAGTACGTACATGAGTCGTATATCCGTCTCCACCACCTACACGGCAGGTCACAAAGAAATCTTCTCCATCCTGCGGACCTTTCCAACCAAGGTTATTATTGGAACCGAAGCAATACAAATGACGATTATCCTGATTACGGAAATCATCGAGCCATTCACGCACCACATCTATCTCCGCATCCAGTTCATTACCCAAACCCAGCATCATAAATGAAGGATGATTCCCAAAGTGTTCCAGCAACATGTCCCCTTCCCTTTTCAGAAAATCGTTCAGGACCGTATTTTCACGCTTGATATACCCCCACAAAGGCAACTCAATCTGATAATAGATACCTTCTATATCGGCAGCCTCCAGCGCAGCACGCGGCGGAGTGAAAGAATGACAGCGATAATGATTAATACCGTATTGTTTAGCCACGCGGAATACACGTTGCCAGGACGCTACATCCATCGGACCGTAACCGGTCAGGGGAAAAACACAGGCATCATGTTTCCCACGCAAAAAAGTTTTATAACCATTTATCACAAATTGCGTACCCTCCACTTCAAACTTGCGCATACCGAAATCTACCATTCGGCTATCCCGTTTTTTCCCGGCACGGAGCGTAATGTTCAGTTTGTAAAGTGCGGGATGAAATTCACTCCACAGTAATGGTTTATCACCCATATTCACAGGAAGCTCAATCCGATTTCGTCCTTTCTTCAATCGCACGGCAAGTTGCTGGGGAGACAAGGTATGTGTTTCAGAAGTATTCCAGGCATATCCATCGACATCCAGTATCGCTTTTCCGTCTTTGTCCGCATCGACTTCCACTATAACTAATGCTTGTTTCTTATCCACTTCCGGATATACCTGCACCGACTGGATATAAGAAACCGGAACTGCTTCGATATAAAATTCTCCCAGAATGCCGTTCCAATTCGTTTGCGTAGCATCTGTCCAGGCATGAGAGCCCTGTATTTCTTTAGGGACAGAAGTCGGTGAATTATCGATCCTGATTTTCAGCTGATGCTTCCCTACTGCCAGGGCAGGCAGCCCATACCGGTGAGGTGCATACAGATGACCATAGCTACCGATACTGTCACCATCTACCCACACAGTACTTGGTTTGGTACGCTCCATCATCAAAAACAGTTTCTTACCCCGGAAACTCTCAGGGATATTTATTTCACGGGTATAAATCACTTTACCACTATAAGGATAGAGACGTGTTAACTGATACGTCACCAGCGTATCCCGGTTCCTTTCACCCAGTCGGTTTTCATCTGTCGTACCGGGCAGGCGACAGGTACCTAAAGAACTCTCCCACTCTCCCGCTAACTGGATTTGCTCCCGCAAAGAAGTGTAACCTTGTGCAGTAATCTGTGCCATCATGCTCATACATAACGCAGCAGTCAATAAGATTCTGTTTTTCATCATTTCTCGATTTATGAAGCAAAGGTAAGCAAGGGATAGAAGATTAACTAATACTATCTTTGCCAAAAATGCACTTTACTCTCTCATAAATGGGACAAAAGCTACCCTATAATCTAAAAGATGTTAAACCAAAGAAGAAAATTAGTAAAACGTTATGTTGTATAACATAAAACCTCTACATTTGCACTGTGTTTTTCATGGTATTAGATTTAAGGTTAATAAAGATTGGCTGTCTGGGATAGA
>ERZ791680.1558-NODE-1558-length-13931-cov-3.950490_pt1 | contig 13931 bp, 15 predicted proteins | sample MGYA00510051_ERZ791680 | MGnify/ENA primary metagenome ERZ791680 (study PRJEB30046, sample SAMN00715238) | human gut metagenome | study: EMG produced TPA metagenomics assembly of the A metagenome-wide association study of gut microbiota in type 2...
GGAGAGCATCTGCCTTACAAGCAGAGGGTCACAGGTTCGAGCCCTGTAACTTCCACTTTTTTTATGCAAAAAAGTATCCCTCCTGCGAAATGCGGTGAGGGTCTTTTTATTGCGAACAGCGAGGAAAAATACAGAAAGAGGAACGGGGGAAATTCTATGCAGTCAAATTGCGAAACCTGTATGTATTTTGGATATGACGAGGAATTTGAGGAATATTTCTGCGAAGTGAATCTGGATGAGGATGAAATGGAAAAATTTCTCACGGACAGCTTTCAAGGCGGCTGTCCCTATTACCGTTTGGAGGATGAATACCGGACGGTGCGTAAGCAGATGTAAAGAAAGGGTCGAAACAATCAAAATTGTTTCGACCCTTTTTTGGGTATAACGTGAAAAAGTAAGAAAATGCAGCTACGAATCAGCGGATGGATTGATAATTCTGTAAAATCCGGATATACTAACAACAATTTACGAAGCTTACGAAACGGAGGGATGACTTTGATTTATACGGTAACGGTGAATCCTTCGGTGGATTATGTGGTGCAACTGGGCGAATTTCACCTAGGGATGGTAAACCGTGCGCTGAATGAGGCGGTTTTTTCGGGCGGCAAGGGTATCAACGTCGCTATGATTTTGCAGAATCTAGGTGTAAGTAATCGTGCGCTGGGATTTCTGGCAGGCTTTACGGGTGATTTTATTGAGAAGGATTTGCGACGGCGCGGCTGTCGGACGGATTTTGTCCGTTTGGAAAAGGGTTTCAGCCGTATCAATGTGAAGCTGAAGGGGCAGGAAGGCAGCGAAATCAACGGCAGTGGCCCTGCGGTAGATCAGGCGGCGGTGCAGGCGCTTTTTGAGAAGATAAGCACCCTGCAGAAAGGAGATATTCTGATTATTTCGGGCAGCGTACCGCTCCCGCTGCCACAGGATTTTTATGAAAGAATCCTGGATTTATTGAAGGGGCGTGAGATTGATACGGTTGTGGATGCGACGGGGGAGGCGCTGCTGAAAACTCTGCGGTATGAGCCGTTTCTTATTAAGCCGAACCTTCAGGAATTGGAGGAGCTGGCGGAAAGACGTTTATTCACGCGCGAGGAAATCATTGCACAGGGAAAACGCCTGCAGGAGATGGGGGCGAAAAATGTGCTGATTTCTCTGGCGGCGGAGGGGGCAATCCTTCTGACGGCGGAGGGGGAGATTTTATTTGGCGAAGCCCCGAGAGGAAAGCTGGTCAATGCTGTTGGAGCGGGGGACTCTATGGTGGGCGGCTTTGTGGCAGGATGGGTGAAAACGGGCAACTACTGTGAGGCGCTACAATGGGGTGTTGCGGCAGGCAGTGCGAGTGCATTCTGTGAAACCTTGGCAACGGGGGAAGAAATTCGGAGATTATATGACGAAACCATCAATATCATTCGTGAGGAATGTTAAGAAAGGATGTATTTTCGATGAGAATTTCGGAGTTGTTGCAAAAAGAAAGCATTGCTCTTGGCAGAAAGCCACAGGATAAGGCGGATGCCATCGGGCAGATGGTGGAGCTGCTGGCGAAAAGCGGCAGTTTAGAGGATAAAAAGAAATTCAAGCAGGCAATTTTAGAGAGAGAACGCCTTTCTACCACAGGCATCGGTGAGGGCATTGCCATTCCACATGGCAAAAGCAGTGCGGTGAAACGGGCGGCGTTGGCGGCGATGGTTGTGCCACAGGGCGTGGATTTCGCGAGTGCGGACGGTGCGCCGGTGCATTTATTATTTATGATTGCGGTGCCTGAGGAGGGGGCGGAGCTGCATCTGGAGGTATTGGAACGGCTTGCCGCCATGCTGATGGATGAGGATTTTCGCAAAAGGCTGACTGCGGCAAAGGATGCGGCAGAATTTCTGCATATTTTAAGCATAGAGGAGGAAAAACGCTTTGCGGAGACTGCGGAAAAGCAGGAATATGATTATGACGTTCTGGCGGTGACTGCCTGCCCGACGGGGATTGCGCATACCTTTATGGCGGCGGAGAGTCTGGAAAACAAGGCGCGCGAGATGGGCATTACCATCAAGGTGGAAACCAACGGGAGCGGCGGTGCGAAAAATGTGCTGACGGCGAAGGAAATCCGAGCGGCGAAGGGAATTATTGTTGCGGCGGATAAAAATGTGGAGATGCAGCGGTTTTATGGAAAAAGGGTCTTGCAGGTGCCTGTTGCGGACGGGATTCGCAAGCCGGAGGTGCTGCTTGGGAAGATTTTGCAGGGCGAAGCACCTGTTTACGGCGAGGGCAAGGATGTGGAAATGGCGGACGGCAGAGAGGAAATCCGCGGCAGAGGGAAGAAGGTCTATCGCGATCTGATGAACGGCGTTTCGCACATGCTTCCGTTTGTCATTGGCGGCGGTATTCTGATTGCGGTTGCGTTCCTTCTGGACGATTACAGCCTGAATCCTGCCAATTTCGGCTCTAACCTGCCGCAGGCTGCATTTTTCAAGGCAATCGGGGATGCAGCGTTTGGCTTTATGCTTCCGATTCTGGCAGGCTATATCGCGATGGGGATTGCAGACCGACCTGCGCTTGCACCCGGCTTTGTGGGCGGCTTCCTGGCGAAGGAGGGCGGCAGTGGCTTTCTGGGGGCGCTCCTGGCAGGCTTTGCGGCAGGGTATCTGATTCTGCTGCTGAAGAAGCTCTTTGATAAGCTGCCGCGTTCTCTGGAGGGAATCAAGTCCATTCTGCTCTATCCCGTTTTCGGGATTCTCCTGATGGGGGTATTGATTCAGCTGATTATCAATCCGCCTGTGGCATGGCTGAATGAAGCGCTTTACGGGCTTCTGGCGCGGCTTGGCACCGGCAGCCGTGTACTGCTCGGGATTCTTCTGGGCGGCATGATGAGCGTGGATATGGGCGGCCCGATCAATAAGGCGGCGTATGTATTCGGTACGGCATCCCTTGCGAGCGATGAATTTCAGATTATGGCGGCGGTCATGGCAGGCGGTATGGTGCCGCCGTTGGCGTTGGCACTGGCAGTATTCGCCTTTCGGGATAAATTCAGCGAAAAGGAACGGCAGTCCGGCGTGGCAAACCTGATTATGGGGGCGTGCTTTATTACGGAGGGGGCGATTCCCTTTGCGGCAGCTGACCCTCTGCGCGTTCTGCCTGCCTGCATGATCGGCTCTGCGGTGGCAGGGGGATTGAGCATGTTTTTTGGCTGCGGACTGCGCGCACCGCATGGCGGCATTTTCGTTCTGCCCGTCATCAGTCATCCCTTCGGCTTTCTGGCAGCGGTTATTCTGGGGGCGTTGGTCGGGATGCTCCTGCTTGGCGTTTTGAGAAAAAGAATTGAGCCGCGCGAGTCATAACCGTAATTTTCCATCGGAAAGTCCCTTGCGTCTTTCGGCTGAATCTTTTATACTAATATAGAGAATTTTGGCGAATTTGTTTCAATCTGGGGAAAGCCCCAATCGTTTCCCTGCCCTTGGGCAGGGGTTACATAAAACAGCTTCGCCGCCGAAGGTTGTGAAGGAATGAACGTGCATTTACAAGAATGGGGAAAAGCCATCCTGCAGGCGGCTGTGATTATTGTGATTCTGTTTTTCTTCTGCTGGCCTATGCGGATTTCGGGCAGCTCCATGGAATCGACCATGAAGGATGGGGAAATCGTGCTGATGAGCCGCTTTGCGACGATGCAGGAAAAATATGAAACGGGCGATATTGTGATGTTCCATTATTATGATGCGGACGGGGGGAAAACGGTGGTAAAACGCATCATTGCCACAGAGGGCGACCACATCCGGATTCTGGCGGATGGCGGTGTGGAGGTGAACGGAGCAAGAGTGCAGGAGGAATATGTCCACGACAGAACGGACGGTCTGGTGGATATGACTGTACCGAAGGGAACGGTATTTGTGATGGGGGATAACCGTGGGGAAAGCTTTGACAGCCGCAACATGGGTGCAATTCCCTGTGAGGACTTGAAGGGGAAGGTGTTTTTCCGCCTGTTCCCTTTGGGAAGGATTCGGTAAACATAACATAAAAAGCATTGTCGGAGAAATGCTCCGGCAATGCTTTTTTGCGCAGAAAAATTTTTAGCGATGGGGGAGATATTCCAGAAACCGTCTGACGGCAAGCGGAGCAGTTTTTCTGTCGCGCAGGGCAAGGACGATATCTTGATGGAAGGAGGGAACGGTTTCTCTTACCGCCACCTGATAGGGAATCCGCTTCAAAATCAGACGGGGCAGAAGGCTGACTCCAAGACCGCTTTCCACAATGGAGAGAATGGCGTAATCATCCCAAGTAATAAAACGGACATTGGGCGAAAGACCTTCTCTGCGGAAAAAATCGGCAATTTCGGCATTTTTGTCCTTCTCCAGCATCAGAAACGGCTCTTTGCAGAGGGCATCAAGAAAGATGCGCTCTGCCTGCGCTAAGGGGTGTGTTGCAGGGAGGATAGCAAGAAAATCATCCCGTTCCAGAAAAATCGTATCCAAATCGGGACGGACGGGCAGGCAGAGAAAGCCGCAGTCTACCCGCCCTTCCCGAATCCATGCTTCAATTTCGCGATAATCCCCCAGAAGAAATTCATATTCGATATTGGGATAATCCTTCTGAAATTCCCTGATGATACTGGGGAGCCAATGTGTTGCAACACTGGAAAAGGTTCCGATGCGAATCAGCCCTGCGGTAAGCTCCTTTACATCCCCTGCCTGCTGCAAAAGAGACTGATAGGCATTGCAGAGCATTGCGGTTTTGGGCTATCTGGAGCCGTTTTCGGCTGTGGTGCTTTCGGCAGTGCTGCTGCGGGAGGGGATGAGTCTCCTGCGGCTTCTGGGCGTGGGATGCATCTTAGGCGGCGCGATGCTTGCGGAGATGAGTGGGGAAAAGACAAGATCCTCCTTTTCAGAATAAAAGAAGCGGTGAAACACTCCCTCGTTTCACCGCTTCTTTTTGTACAAGCCCCGTTTTCAACTTAAGCTACAAGTTCTTCCGCCATTTTTACAAGTTCATCTCCGCTCAGTTTGCCGTTAATCTGCAATAACTGATACTGCATGCCGTCCTTTACGAAGGTAGCACTCTGTATCTCGTTCAGTTCCACTTCCGCAGAGCCATAGCTGAATACCAGATCGCCGTTTGCTTCGGCAGCTTTATCTGCATCCGTCAGTTCATAATCGGCAGGAACAACCTTATTTGTGTAGCTGTAGTAGTAAATATCGGTATCCCCGACAGTTTTTGCGACACTGCCCTGCAATTCCGCCTGAGAATTGTATTTATCCTGTGCAAAGATAACAATGTCGCCGTCCTTTTCATAGTCGAAGGATACAGATTTGAATTTTTCGATGGAATTGCCGTTTTCATCCTCCAAATTGTTGTTGATGATATTCCCGTCTTTGAAGGTATAGCCGTTTGCAAAGCTGTCAATCAGAATGGGGATATAGCCGATGTCATTCTTCACCTGCTGTGCCGTCGGCAGGGTTTTATAATCCGCAATGGCAGAGGAGGAGCTGAACCAGTTGGAGACTATTCCGTTTGCGGCAAACGCCGTCACACTCAGTGCCAGAGTTGCGGCAAGGGCGATACATGCTGTTTTCTTTTTGGATTTCATAATGACAGTCTTCCTTTCTGTATATGCGGAATCGAGTGTTTGGTTGACGTTCCGTTTGATTGCCTGTATATCAACGGCAAACGGACTGCAAACATCCCTGTTCTTTGGATTGATATTTAATTCTTCAAACAAGTCGTTTTTTTGCTTCATAACAGTCCCTCCGCATGTAATAAAATTTCTTTCAGTTTTCGTTTTCCTCTGGAAAGCTTGGTTTTTACGGTAGATGGGTTTACGCCGGTCGCCTTTGCGATTTCTCGGATTTTTTCACCGAATATATAATAACGCACAAAGATTTCATTATCCGGTTCCCCTAAGCTCATAACGGCATCCCAGACAACACTCTCCGTCGTATTCTCCTCCGGAATTGGGGCTTCATCGGGAAGCTCAATTTCGTCAAGGCTGGTGTAGTCTCTCTGCTTATTTAATTTCTTTAATGCGAAGTTTCGGGCAACCGCGGCGAGGTAGGCACGCAGCGTGCCCTTTTCCAAATCAATGGTATCTGCGTTCTTCCAGAGCGTTACAAACACATCTGATAGGATTTCCTCGATATCCTCCTTCGGCAGTCGGTTCCCGAGCATATTATAAAGAACCGTGCTGAGATAGGGGGTATAGACCGCGATTGCTTCGTCGATTGCATTTCTTTTTCCATTTTTGAGCCGCATGAGCAGCTTTTCTTCCTCTGCCATTTCAAACCTACTTTCTTTTGTAAGTGTAAAAGGATTTGTAAAGCGCCTTACACTCTTATATATCCCGAAAAGTCGAAAAAGGTTTCATTTCTGAAAAAATAGTTTTTTTATACCATAAGGCAAAAGAATGCTTTTCTGCAAGAAAAAAGGCCTGCTGTCTGCAAAATACAGACAACAAGCCCGATTTTTTTAATGAATCTGTTTGATGATGAGCAGCTTCTGCCCGGGATAAATGAGATCGGGGTTTTCGATTTCATTGACCGCAAGGATATCCTCCACCGTTGTGCGGTAGCGCTTGGCAATTTTCCAGAGCGTATCCCCCGGCTGTACCATATAAATCACCGCACCTGCCATGGGGGAGGGAGTTGTTTCCTCCTCCGGCGTGATATCCTTCACGATTTCCGCCGTTTCGTCTCGCAGGACAACGGCTTCCATGGTGACGGCGGCACGCAGCTCGCCCTCCTGCTCGGAAAGCATCTGAAAATCCAGATCATCCAGACGCAGTTGCACCGCGGCAGCATCGCCCTCAGCCACGCCACGCAGCTCCATCATTTGCCCGAAGGGAATCCCGCGTTCCAGCATACAGAGCGGTGTTTCGTCATTCTCGCAGTGATACAGCAGGCTGACGGTCAGAACGCCATCGGCTTCTACGGCATCTGTGGCGGTGCGTGCTTCGGAAAGGCGCACCTCGCCCCAAATCTCCTCTGCGCGGAGCAGGGGCTTTTCGCTTTCCTCTAAGTGAATCCGTTCCTTCAGAGAGAATTGGTTTTTCCCGCTGCCGACGGTGACGGGGTAGGTGACGGTTTCCTTTTCGAGTGTGACTGTGCCTGCCGGGGCATAGGCATCCTGCAGGATTTCCCGTTCAACGGTTTCTCTGCCCTGCAAGGCGGCGCTGACAGCGACATCGACCGCAAGCTGTCTTGCCTCACCGTCTTCATCTACGGTAGGGGTCAGCTTTGCATCCTCAATCTGCAAAGTGCCGGTCAATTCGGTTTTCGGCTCGATGCCTTCCCCCTCCAGATAGCCGCTAAAAGGGATTTTTTTGCAGAAGTTGCCGAGATTGCCCTCGGTATCGCAATACAGCATACAAATGCGCAGATTGCCACGCACCATCACCTTACCATCCATGGCGCGAATATCCTGCTCTGTGAGGTCGATGGTCTGCCAGAGGACATCTGCAATTTCGGGCTTGGCGGAGGGAAGGGTGATTTCCTCCTTGACGGTGAAGCGGTCTTTTAGGGGAGCGGTGTTCTGCTCCATCCGCAGTATGCCTTGCAAACATTCAATGCCCTCACCGCTGATACCGCTCAGAATTTCTGTATGATTCTGACGCTCGCCTGTTGCGGTCACGCCAAGGACAGCCTTCACGCCGATTTTTCTATCATTGATAATCTGGCAGTCCAGATGCTCCGGGACAGCATCAAGGGAGGTTTCCATATCCTTTTCCAGACCGTCGATATGTAAAAAATCCTCAAGGGGCAGGCTTGCCTGCATGGCATACAGCGGACGCTCGCCGTTTTTTGCCCGATAGAGCACAGAGAGTTCCAGATCGCCCGAAAAGGAAATGCGGTCATCGGTGACGCGTTTTTCTCTGATTTTCACGTTTCCCTGACAGCGCAGGATTTCCTGCAGATCCGGTTTACTGTCGGGGACGATCATATCTCCTTCCAGAAGAATTTGAGAGGAACCGCTTGCGGCAGTATCCTTCCAGTTCATATCCATTGTTTCCTTTGCCAATGTCAACGGCATAAAAACCCTCCTATTCTGAATCAAGTATCCTTCTTTTGCAAAAATGCCAAACAAATCCACACTTTGTCTCTATACAAATATATGAAGGGGAGGGAATTTTATGAATGATATTTGAAGGGAAGGGATAAAACGTCCGCGACCTTTGGGAAATCTTCTCTGAAATAGGAAATGCGTTGCATTTAAAATATTTCATCGAAGAATTCCCTGTGGGCGGACGATTATTTAATTTCCTGTTCCAGTGTATTAAACTCTGGGGTATCGAAAAATTCTGCAAGGGTAATATCCAGACCATCGCAGAGCATTTTCAGTGTGAGGATTTTGGGGTTATTGCTATTTCCGTAGAGAATACTTTTCAGAGAAGAAGGGGAAATGGCAGAAATCGTTGCCAGTTTATTGATGGTAAGGTTACGTTCCTCGCAAAGCTGCAAGATGCGGTTTCTGATTGCGGTAATGGTATTCATGTGGGTATCCTCCTATTTGTTTTTTTTCAGAATACCCAGAATTTATGGGTCTGTCAACGTCCGCAACCTTCGGGAAATCTTCTCTGAAATAGGAAAATGCGTTGCATTTAAAATATTTCATCGAAGAATTCCCTATGGGCGGACGAAAAAAGCCATTTTATCTTATGGAGACAGAAGGGCATCAACGAGGCACAACACGGTTTGTTTTTTACGGTTATCCAATTTTTTAAAAGCGGAAAGCAGATGCAGTTCATCTGATTTTTGTTTTATGCCGACCAATTCATCAATGGTTACATCTAAAGCTTCTGCCAATTTAATCAGGGAATCAATAGAAGGTTCGTTTCTGCGGATTCATAATTTGCGATGGCAGTACAGCCATAGTGCAGAGTCTTTGCTAGTTTGCATTGTGATAAATTTTTCCGTTTTCGATATTTTTTCAAATTGAAAGAGAAATCCGACATAAAATCACCTCTGTTTTATTATACTACTTTATCCTACTTTAGGCGAATAGTCAATACTAAGGGCGAGGATGTAGTATTGTTTGGTTAGAGGTGAGGAAAGATGAGACCACTGAAACAGAAGGTCAGCGTTACGCTGGATGAAGACATTGTAAAAAGAGTGAAGGAATTATCGGAGGAGCAACAGCGTTCTTTTTCGCAATATATCAATTTAGTTTTAACAGAGCATTTGAAGCATTTAGAGCAAACGGAAAAATAGAATATCGTATTTTTTACAAGCCCTTCAACTTGATTGAAGGGCTGATTTTTCGTCGTAAATTTTGCCGCCGCAGCAGGAATTTCCATGCAATTTCTTTGCGTCCTTATGATGGATATGCTATAATATACAATTAGCAAGCGTATACCCATTTTTCGGGTTCGCGCCTGCGGCGGGCAAGGGTTTTTATGATTTTTACGCAGAGGTGTATGATGAAAGGCTATTTTATTTCCGTGGAGGGCGGCGATGGCAGCGGCAAATCCACACAGATGCAGAGAATAGAGGCATATCTGACAGAGATGGGGCAGGAAGTCCTTCTGACCAGAGAGCCGGGCGGTACGCCGATGGCAGAAAAAATCCGAGAGATGATTCTTGACCCTGCCAACAGGGACTTGACGGGGCGTGCGGAAATGCTGCTGTATGCGGCGGCGCGCGCACAGCATGTTGAGGAAAAAATTCTTCCTGCACTCAGGGCAGGAAAGACGGTGCTTTCTGACCGTTTCACCGATTCCAGCATTGCCTATCAGGGCTTCGGCAGAGGTCTTGGGGATATGGTGGCAGAGGTAAACCACATTGCGACAGGCGGCGTGGAGCCGGATCTGACGATTTTTCTGAACATCACCCCTGCGGCGGGGATGGCGCGGAAAAACCGACAGGACGGGCATGTGCTTGACCGTCTGGAGCAGGAAAAGGCGGCATTTCATGAAGCGGTGTATGCAGGCTATTTGCAGCTTGCGAAGGAAAACAGCACAAGAATTGCGGATATTGATGCGGACAGACCTGTCGAGGCTGTCTTTGCGGATATCCGAAAAGCGTTAGACAGAGTATTTGGCTTTGCGCCACAAAAATAAGGAGGGGTTTTTATGAAACTCATCATTGCGATTATTCAGGACGAGGATGCGAGCGAAGTAATCTCTCATCTGAACGAAGCAAAATTTCAGGTAACGAGACTTTCCACAAAGGGTGGCTTCCTGCGCGCAGGCAACACCACCATTATGACAGGTGTGGAGGATGAAAAGGTAGAAGGCGCGCTGAAGATCATCGAGGAAAACAGCAAGGCGCGTACCCAGTATGCGACACTGCCCTCCTCCTGCGGTGCGATGCATGGGCTGATTCTGGCACCCATTGAGGTAAAGGTCGGCGGTGCAACGGTATTTGTACTGGATGTGGAGCAGTTCCACAAATATTGATTCCGAAAAAATCCAAGGAAAGGAGCGGCGGATTTGTATACATTTGAGGAAATCCGAGGGAATACCCCTTTGGTGGAGCAGCTTAGGCGTTCTGCCGCGAGCGGAAGAAGCTCCCATGCCTATCTTTTCCTGGGCGGCGCAGGGGCAGGCAAGCGGTTGATTGCAAATACCTTTGCGAAGGCGCTGCAATGCGAAGGCGAAAAACGCCCCTGCGACAGCTGCAAAAGCTGCCATGCCTTCAATCATGGCAACCACCCTGATGTGATTTATTTTCAGCCGTTGAAAAACGGGAAAACCTACACGATTGAGGATGTGCGCGAGCAGCTTCTGGAAACGGTGGATTTAAAGCCGTTTCAGTATGAAAAGAAAATTTATATCATCGAAAAGGCGGATACCTTGAATATCCAGAGCCAGAATGCGCTTCTAAAAACGCTTGAGGAGCCGCCTGCCCATGCGGTATTTTTGCTTCTGGCGGAGCGTGCCGAGGCATTCCTGCCGACGATTCTTTCCCGTGTGGTGGTGATGAAAATTCGTCTGCTTTCGGCGGAAACGATTGCAGATTACCTCATGCAGGCAGGTCATTTGGCAGAGGAAAGCCATATCCTTTCGGCATATGCCCAAGGGCGAATCGGGCAGGCGCTGGAGCTTGTCGAGGATGAAGGCTTTCGGGAAATGCGGCAGGATATTCTGGGCAAATTAGAAGTACTGCCCTCCATGAGCGAGGGGGATGCCTATCTGCTTGCGAAGGATTTGGAGGGCTATAAAAACGATTTGCGTTTTCTGGATATTATGGAATTATGGTATCGCGACCTGCTGACGGCAAAAAGCCTGCGGGAGGAAGGATACCTCATACAAAGAGATAAAAAGGATGCCATCTTTCGGGCGGCGAAGGAGCCTGCGGCACTTCTGGCGAAGAAGGCAGCCGCAGTCAGAACCGCACGAATGCGTCTGGCACAGAATGCAAATTTTCGGCTGACGATGGAAGTCATGCTGATGGATTTAAAGGAGACTGGTAAATGATAGAAGTAGTTGGAATTCGGTTCAAGAAGGCAGGGAAGATGTATTATTTTGACCCTGCCGGCATCAAACTGGAAAAGGAAGACGGCGCTATCGTGGAAACGGCGAGAGGAATTGAATATGGCACAGTCATCAAGGGCAACAGCTTTGTGCCGGAGGAGGCCATTGTTCCGCCGCTGAAGCAGGTGATGCGCAGAGCAACAGAGGAGGATACAAAATCCGTAGAGCAGAACCATAAGAAGGAAACAGAGGCTTTTGGGATTTGTCTGGAAAAAATCTCCCGTCTGGGTCTGGATATGAAGCTGGTGGATGTGGAGATGACGTTTGACAGAAATAAGCTGATTTTCTATTTCACCTCTGACGGGCGTGTGGATTTCCGTGAGCTGGTAAAGGAACTGGCGGCGGTATTCCGCATGCGTATCGAGCTGCGCCAGATTGGCGTAAGGGATGAAGCAAAAATGCTCAACGGCATCGGCATCTGTGGCAGACCGCTTTGCTGTGCAAGCTTTCTGGGAGATTTTCAGCCTGTATCCATTAAGATGGCGAAGGAGCAGAATCTTTCCCTCAATCCCACAAAAATCAGCGGTATCTGTGGCAGATTGATGTGTTGTCTGAAATATGAAGAGGATGTTTATGAGGAACTCAATAAAAAGCTGCCCCGCGTGGGGGATATTATTTCCACGCCCGACGGTACAGGTGAAATTCTCACCACAAATGTGCTGATGCAGCAGGTAAAGGCGGCGGTCAGAAAGGCGGAGAACGATCCCCCGACCATCGGGTTCTATCATGTGGATGAAATCAAGCTGATTCGCTCCAAGAAGAAGCGCAAGCAGAATCCGGAGGGCGAAAAGCATCATGAGGAATGATATTACCATCCATCCCCATGAGAGAGTGGATGATTTGCATCGGGACGGGCATCTGATTATTCAGGACCCGAAGCGCTTCTGCTTTGGCGTGGATGCAGTCATTCTCAGCGGCTTTGCGAAGGTAAAAAAGGGCGAGAATGTACTGGATTTAGGCACAGGCACAGGCATTATTCCGATTCTTCTGGCGGCAAAAACAGAAGGAAAGCATTTTACCGGTCTGGAAATTCAGACGGAGAGTGCGGAAATGGCAAACCGCAGTGTGCTTTTGAATGAGCTGGAGGAACGGGTTTCCATCAAAGAGGGGGATATCAAGGAAGCGGTGCAGCTGTTCGGGGCATCCTCGTTTGATGTGGTGACATCCAATCCGCCCTATATGAATGAGGGTGGCGGCTTGGTGAACCCCTTTGCGGCAAAGGCAATCGCAAGGCATGAGATTTTATGCTCCTTGGAGGATGTGGTTGCGGCGGCGGCACGACTGCTCCGACCGCTGGGGCGGTTTTATATGATTCACAGACCGCACCGCCTGACGGATATCATGGTGCTTCTGCGGCAGTATAGGCTGGAGCCGAAGCGGATTCGTTTCGTGCAGCCCTACGCCGATAAGGAGCCGACCATGGTTCTGGTGGAGGCGGCAAGGGGCGGCAAGCCCATGGTGAAGGTGGATGCACCTCTGGTGATTTATCAGGCACCGCAGGAATATACCGAGGAAATTGTAGAGATTTATTACGGAAAGGGACAGGCGTAAGGCGTTTGTTTATGGCAGGCTATGGCAGGAACATTGTATCTTTGTGCCACGCCCATCGGCAATCTGGAGGATATTACCCTGCGGGTGCTCAAGCTGATGGAACGCGTGGATGTGATTGCGGCGGAGGATACGCGCAATACCTTAAAATTACTGAATCATTTCGAGATTAAAACACCCATGACAAGTTACCATGAGCATAATAAGGTCACAAAGGGGCCTGTTCTGGTGGAGCGGCTTCTGGCAGGGGAAAGCATCGCACTGGTGACGGATGCGGGCATGCCCGGCATTTCCGATCCGGGGGCGGATTTGGTCAAGCTTTGCTATGCGGCAGGTGTGCCTGTGACGGTTGCGCCCGGTGCATCGGCGGCTGTGGTGGCATTGGTGCTTTCCGGTCTGGATACCAGACGCTTTGTGTTCGAGGGCTTTTTGCCGCCTGATAAAAAGGAGCGGAGAGCCATTCTGAAAACGCTGGAGCGGGAGCATCGCACGATGATTTTCTATGAGGCACCGCATCGCCTGACGGATACACTTGCGGAATTGGCGGAGCTGTTCGGCGAAAGCAGAGAAGTGGCGGCTGTCCGAGAACTGACGAAGAAATTTGAGGAGGTACGCAGGGCAACGATTGGCGAGCATCTGCGGTATTTTTCCGAAAATCCTCCGAAGGGCGAATTCGTTCTGGTTTGTGAGGGCTTTTCTTTAGAGGCACAGCGGCAGGCGGAGCGGGAAGGCTGGGAAAGCATTTCTGTAGAAGAACATGTCGCAAAATACGTTGCCGAGGGCATGAGCGAGAAGGATGCCATGAAGCAGGCGGCGAAGGACAGAGGGGTGTCTAAACGAGAGATTTATCAGATTCTGAAAAAATAAACGATTGCTGCCGCTTTGGCGGACAACGGAAAGACTAACTATTAAAAGTCAAGTCTAAAATGAAAGGTTTTTGAATGAA
>ERZ791680.1565-NODE-1565-length-13884-cov-10.739967_pt1 | contig 13884 bp, 9 predicted proteins | sample MGYA00510051_ERZ791680 | MGnify/ENA primary metagenome ERZ791680 (study PRJEB30046, sample SAMN00715238) | human gut metagenome | study: EMG produced TPA metagenomics assembly of the A metagenome-wide association study of gut microbiota in type 2...
TATGCATAAAGGGAAATTAACAAATGTTAATCCCCCAAGAATTACAACTGAGCCCTTTTAATGTTAGTAAAATCTAAAATTATTTTATACATTTGTATGATATGACTTTAATGAATTTTATTATATGATAGCAGAAAGACAATTAATCTCTCATTTGTATCAAAATAAAGAGAATGGACAATGGGTGATACAGTCAAATGATGAGCACCAAAAAGGAGTAGCAAAAATAGCTGCCTCTTTTGCCAAAAGGTTTGAACTCCCTTCTTGGGGATATGCACTTGGTCTGCTTCATGACAAAGGTAAAGAACGTGCAGCGTTCCAACAATACATACGTAAAGTAAACGGTTTGTCCACGGATGATAAAAAGCATTATAATGATCACGCTCATGCTTTTGTGGGTGGAATACTGGCAAAGGATTTCATGGGGAAAGATGTTCTCAATCTTCTTGCCAATCAAATAATTTCCCACCATACAGGACTGTATGATTATGTGGAAGCAGAAAATATCTTGCAGGAAAAACCGTTGCCTGAAGAAATAGACAAGGATAATATAAATATAGATATACCCTTATTGTATAAAGAATTTCTTGAATCACCTTTTTCTAAATTTAAGGTAGACCGGAAACACTTTCATCACCTGTCTCGTATGCTTTTTTCTTGTCTTGTCGATGCTGACCGACTCGACACGGAGCAATTTATGAATCTAGAGTCATGGCAGAAAAGGAAGTGCTCGTCTACGGTTGTCGATTTGTTACCGAAATTGGAAGCGCATTTGCAAAAATTGCAGTTGGATGCAGTTGATACGGAAGTAAATCGTATTCGTAGGAAAGTACAAGAACAATGCAGCAAAACATCTTTAGGTGAAAAAGGTTTCTACAGCCTTACGGTACCAACGGGAGGCGGCAAGACGCTTTCGTCTTTGTTATGGGCCATGAAGCATGCTGCAAATCATGCCATGAATCGTATCATCATTGCCATTCCATATACTAGCATCATTGTACAGACGGCAGGTCTCCTGAAGAAAATCTTCGGTGAAGAGAATGTATTGGAACATCACAGTAACTTCAATCCGGATGATATTAAAAATGAGGAAGTACGCGAAAAAGCGAAGCTGGCCACTGAAAATTGGGATTATCCCATTATTGTCACTACCAACGTGCAACTTTTTGAATCTATGTTTAGCAATAGACCGTCCGATTGCCGTAAGTTGCACAATATCGTGAATTCAGTTATTATCTTAGACGAGGTTCAGACATTGCCGACCGACTTTTTGCAACCGATAGTCGATGCGATGAAGGCATATCAAAAAATGTTTGGAGTATCTATATTGTTTACAACAGCGAGTCAGCCGGTGCTTAGCGGTTTGATAGAAGGCGCAAATCCTAAAGTCGGATTTAAGGGAATAGAGCATATCATGGAAATTATTCCGACTGAATTTGCGTTACATGACAAGCTCCGTCGTGTGAAATTGGAAATAGATAACACGGGGAAAACATATGATGAAATAGCGGCAAAGGTGTCTGAATATGATAAGGTACTCTGTATTGTGAACACCCGTAAGGATGCCAAGGAATTGTATAATCGCTTGCCTGACGAAGGAGTGAAAATTCATTTATCAAGAATGATGTGCCCTGCCCATATTAGTGAAACGATATGTAAGATAAAAGCTTTGTTAAAGGATGAAGCACATCCAATTGTAAGAGTAATAGCAACCCAACTCGTAGAAGCGGGTGTAGATATAGATTTTCCAGTTGTATTTCGTCAAGAGGCAGGACTTGATTCTGTATTGCAAGCGGCGGGAAGATGTAACCGTGAAGGGAAAAATAGGATTGGTCACACATTTGTATTCAGCCTTTCTGCAGAGAAGCGCATACTCTTTGGTTCAATGGCAGCAGCCAACAATGCACGACTGAACTTACCTACTGATAGCGATTGGTTTGCTCCTTCCACAATGGAAAAGTATTTTCAACAGCTTTATTTCAGGAAGGATACGTTTGATAAAAAGGATATGAAACATTATCTTTATAAACTTGACGAGTTATGTTTTGAAACAGCCTCAAAAGAGTTTAGGCTGATTGATGATGATGGTATGAATGTCATAGTGAATTGGGAAAACAGTATGGGACTTGTGGAGAATTTGAAAAAGTCGGGTTGTACATATTCATTAATGAAACAACTGGCCAAGTTTACTGTAGGTGTTCATCGCTCGAATTTCAGTCAATTGATTAAATATGGTGCTGTTGAAGAAATATTGGAAGGTATATATGTGTTGGCCGACAGGGCGCAGTATGATAATGCTATAGGGCTTAAACTTGAAAACCATTGGATGGAAGAGATATTAATGATATAAAGACAAGACGGAATCGGAAGATTTATAGCAAAATAACGAAAGTAATGAATAATATGGAATATACAGATAAAGAATATTGTTTGGAGATATGGGGTGACTGGGCTTGTTTTACTCGCCCGGAACTGAAAGTAGAACGAGTGAGCTACGATGTCATTACACCATCGGCAGCACGTGCTGTCTTTGAGGCTATACTTTTCAAACGCTATGCCATGCGTTGGCAGGTGACGAAGATTGAAGTGCTTAATCCCATTAAGTGGACTACCATCAGGCGAAATGAAGTGGGAGCAGTGGTAAATTCCAGTATGAAACCAATTTATATAGACGATGGAAAGACACGCCAACAGAAGAACTCTTTGCTTTTGCAAGATGTGCGTTATCGCATTTATGCCAAATTGATATTTATCCCAGTAAAAGATCGTCCGAAGGAGGCTTTTGCCAAACATCAGCCAAGTAATGATGAGAATCCCATGAAGTATTATCAGATGTTTGAACGCAGAGCATTGCAAGGGCAATGCTTTACGCAGCCTTATTTGGGTTGCCGCGAATTTGCCGCAAATTGGAAATACATTGATAATACGGATTATCTTGAGCCGCCTTTGTTTGAAGACAGAGATTTGGGCATTATGCTTTATGATATGGATTTTGAGGGGAATGCCCAGAAACCGGATGCCATGTTTTATCGTGCTAGAATGAAACAAGGTGTGATTGTTGTACCAAGTAAAGATAGTGAGGAGGTACTGAGATGATATTGAAGGCATTGTATGATTATTACCATCGAAGTGGGGATAATGTAGCTCCTTTGGGGCTGGAATACAAAGAGATTGGTTTTATAATTGTTATTGATAAAGATGGAAATCTGTGTAGAATAGAGGATAATCCTGTTAAGAAACTTGTAGCTAAAACCAATGGTCGTACAGGCACAAAAAGTTTGCCTAATCATTTATGGGATAATTTTTCTTATGTTTTAGGCATTAGTAATGCTACTATACATATAAATGACGAGGGATTAAAGCCTGAAAAGGAAGCTGAGTATAAAAAAGAAATTGCCAAGAATGTTAGAAACCATTCGGCATTTCTTGAATACATCAATGACTTATGTTCTCAATATCCCTATGATGAGGATTTAAAAGCTGTTGCAAACTTCTATATTAGTAACAAGGACGTATTGTCATTGCTCCAAAAGGCCGATAACTGGGATAATATAAAGAAGAATTTCACTAAAAACATATCTTTTCTCATTCAAGGAGAAACACAGATAATAGCTGAGAAAGAATCAGTTTTATCTTATTATAAAACTGATGAGGGCAAAACTGATTTCAGCAGAATCTGTGTGTGTTTAGTTACGGGTGAAAAATGTCAACCAGTTAAAACTTTTACAAAAATCCAATTAGGGAAATTCAGTGATACAAAATTGGTGTCTTTTCAAAAGAATCAAGGATATGATTCCTACGGAAAAGAGCAAGGAAATAATGCGCCGATGTCTAAGTCGGCGGAATTTGCAATTGCTGCTGCTTTAAAAAAACTGATTGATTATAACTCTCATAATAAATTTACTGTCGGCTTAAGGACTTATGCATTTTGGGCTTCAAGGAAAAACGAAGTAAATATGCAAATAGAAGAGAGTGTGTATTCTTTATTTGGGTGGGAAGAAAAGGATAACCCTGATAGCAAACTTGAAAATATTACCCAAATATTCAAATCAATATATAATGGAAATAAGCCTATTCAAACTGATGATAAATTTTATATCCTCGGAATGTTTGCCGCTAACAAGGCAAGAATAGCGATATCGTATTGGAATGAGACTACAGTAAAGGAATTTGCCGGTAAACTTCTCTTGCATTTTGAAGATATGGAAATCATAACGAGTGGAGATAAAAGACCTAATTATTGTAGTCTATACGCAATACTCAAGGCTGTTAGTTTGAAAGAGAACATAAAAGAAAATTGCCCTCCTAGTCTTCCTGATGCCGTGGTGAAAAGCATCTTTCAAGGATTACCATATCCGGTTTCTTTGTTTCAAGCTTGCGTTTGCCGCATACGTGCAAAACAATCCGTTAACATTGTGCATGCTGCCATCATCAAGGCTTATCTTAACCGACTGAATGATAATAACAACAATAAAAAACTCGATATTATGTTAGATAAAGACAATCAAAATCAAGGGTATCTTTGCGGACGGTTATTTGCGGTAATGGAAAATCTCCAGTATGCCGCAAATAAGCAAGATACTATTCGTTCAAGTTATTTGAATGCAGCTTCATCTACCCCATCAGCTGTATTTCCAACCATTCTTAAACTATCAAATAGTCATTATAGCAAATTAGCAAAAGACAAAAAAGGACTTGCTAATTTCTTTGATGATCAAAAGAAAGAAATTATAGCATTAATCCAAGATTTTCCAAATACATTGAATTTGAGTGATCAAGGACGTTTTTTTCTTGGCTATTATCATCAGAAATGCCACAGAGATAATAAAGAAGCAGAAGAGTAATAACAATATAAAAAAGAAAATAACTATGTCAGAAATTAGAAACAGAATAGATTTCGTTTACATCTTTGATGTACAAGACGGTAACCCAAATGGTGACCCCGATGCAGGCAATCTCCCCCGTGTGGATGCTGAAACTGGTATGGGACTTGTTACAGATGTTTGCCTTAAGCGCAAGGTGCGTAATTATGTACAAATAGCTAAATCAGGACAACTTGGTAACGATATTCTTGTTAAGTCTAAGGAAATTTCAGGCGAAGAAGTCTTTATTAATGGAGAAATCCGTAAGACATATGAAGATCTCAGTATAAAGCTTGAGAAAGGAAAAGCTCCTGCTGATAAAGTGCCTGCTGGTAGAACTGCTATGTGCAAACGATTCTTTGATGTGAGAACCTTTGGCGCAGTTCTATCAACGGGCCCTAATGCAGGACAAGTAAGAGGAGCTGTTCAGATGACTTTTGCCCGTTCAAAAGATATGATTGTTTCAGAAGAACATGCACTAACGGTGTGCGCAGCCCGCGATGAAGAAAAGCCTTATGAGTTGCAAGTAGGAATACAAGGTCGCAAGGCTACCGTACCTTATGGCCTCTACATCTGCCATGGTTTCATCTCTGCCAACTTGGCACGACAAACCGGATTCTCAGAAGAAGACCTTGCATTATTTTTTGAAGCATTGAAGAATATGTTCGATGTGGACCGTTCGGCAGCACGCGGATTGATGAGTGCACAAAAGCTGATTGTTTTCAAGCATGATTCCGTATTAGGCAATGCTCCTGCCAACAAACTGTTTGACTTGGTTAAGGTGGAGAAGATCTGTGACGGAGCACCGCGTTCATTCAGCGACTATTCGGTCATTATAGACAAGGAGAATGTTCCATCAAATGTTACTGTTGAAGAGCTGATATAAGTAAAAGGTATATGTATAGCGAAGACGATATGCTCATGTTGTCGGGGATTCAGCACTTTAGGTTCTGTCCTCGGCAATGGGCTTTAATACATATCGAACAGCAATGGGATGATAATCGTCTTACCATTGAAGGACAGATCCTGCACAAGCATGTAGATGATCCGTTTTATAGGCAGAAGTGTGGTGACCAAATAACATTACGCGCAGTGAATATTGCTTCGTATGAACTGGGTCTTTATGGCATTTCAGATGCTATAGAACTGCTTCCGTCTTTATCTTTTGAAGACACAATTCAGCATCCGAAGTATCCGGGGCAATGGAAACCGGTGGTTGTGGAGTATAAACATGGTAAACCAAAAAGGAATGAAGTGGATGAAGTGCAGTTGGCAGCACAGACAATGTGTCTTGAGGAAATGTACGCTATCCATATACCATACGGTGTGTTCTTTTATGGAGAACTTCGCCATCGGGTGAATATGGATATAACTGATGAATTGCGGAACATTGTCAAGCAATGTACTCAAGATATGCACGAGGTATTCGCCAAAGCGGTTATTCCGAAGGCGGAGTATGGCAAGCATTGTGATAAATGTTCCCTCAAAGATATTTGTATGCCAACGATGGTAAAGAATTGTACTACGGTGGATACATACCTTAATAAAAATTTATATGAATGAGAAAATTGTTGAATACTTTGTATGTGACGACACCGGAAGCGTATCTTAGTAAGGATGGGCTGAATGTTGTAGTGTCGGTCAAACAAGAGGAAGTGTTTCGTATTCCTGCTATTAACATAGAAGGCATTGTGACGTGCGGATATATGGGCGCAAGTCCCGGTGTGATGAAATTGTGCACTGACAATGGCATATCACTTACATTCCTTTCTCCTCATGGCAGATTTATCAGCAGGGTACAGGGCACGACGAAAGGGAATGTACTGTTGCGTAAAAAACAGTATCAATTGTCGGACGATGAATCTTGGTCGTTACATGCGGCACGGCTGATGATTGGCGGTAAGATTCAAAACTATCGTAATATATTGAGGAGATATATTCGTGATTATGGGGAGAATGAAGATGTCAATCAAGCAGTACAAGTGTTGGAGCATGCCAAGCGTGAAGCTTTGACAGCTCAAGATAAGACGACCCTAATAGGGTATGAAGGCATGGCTTCAAATGCTTATTTTGAAGTGTTGCCTATTTTGATACTTAATCAGAAAGCTGATTTTCCATTTCATGGTCGTAATCGCCGTCCTCCTAAGGATGCAGTGAATGCCATGTTGTCATTTGCTTATACTTTGATAGCAAATGAAATATCTGCAGCACTCGAGACTGTAGGTCTTGATCCTTATGTAGGATTTCTCCATACACTTCGTCCGGGGCGTACGTCCTTAGCATTGGATATGATGGAAGAATTTCGTGCCTATCTTGGTGATCGTTTTGTCTTGTCATTGATTAATAAAAGACAGATCACATCCAAGGATTTTTTGTTTCAAGGTGATAATGGGGTTGTTATGACAGATAAAGGGAAAAAGATTTTTATTTCTGCATGGCAGGCTAAGAAAAGAGAGGTGATAATCCATCCTTATCTTAATGAAAAAATTGAGATAGGACTTCTGCCTTATGCACAAGCTATGTTGATGGCAAGATATATTAGGCAAGATATTGATAATTATCCGGTATTTCTAATAAAATGATTTACGAGTATGTATATTCTTGTAACTTATGATGTGGATACTACGAGCAAGGAAGGAGCTCGCCGTTTACGGTGTGTGGCTAAGGCTTGCATAGATTATGGACAGAGGGTACAGAATTCTGTCTTTGAATGTGAGGTGACAGAAGCACAATATTGTCTTTTGAGAGGAAGAATCAAAGATATCATTGATATGTCTCGTGATAGTGTTAGATTCTATATTCTTAGTAAAAATGAGAATAGAAGGGTGGAAGTGATAGGTGTCGAAACTGCTTATAAAGTTAATAATGCTTTTATTGTATAATGTGTGCGAATGTGGAGTGTTGCAAAAAAAGTAGTATCTTCGCAACTCTTAATAATCAGCAGATTGACTTGTTTATAAGGCGAATGCCGTTATTCAATTGAAATAAAAATGAGAATTCGCATATTAGTAGGGTTAATTTATTGATTTATAATATACAACTCTGTATACAGTCACACCTCATGTAGGTGTGTGGATTGAAACTTTGATTCAAACAATATCTGTGCAGCCAATTTTGGTCACACCTCATGTAGGTGTGTGGATTGAAACTCAGATGGGCAGCGGATAAAGGAATCAATAAGGAAGTCACACCTCATGTAGGTGTGTGGATTGAAACCTTGACTATCTACGGAAGCAAAAAAATATCCCTTGTCACACCTCATGTAGGTGTGTGGATTGAAACTTGTCCAGCTCACAGAACTTGGCAGAGTAACGCTCAGTCACACCTCATGTAGGTGTGTGGATTGAAACTTCGGTTACTTTCTGCATATCCTTGTCCAGCGTAGGGTCACACCTCATGTAGGTGTGTGGATTGAAACTCTCTCATCCATCATCTTACAACTGCATCTTCAATGTCACACCTCATGTAGGTGTGTGGATTGAAACAATTTAAGGAATTGGTTGCCGACCTCATTGATATGGTCACACCTCATGTAGGTGTGTGGATTGAAACTAATGTGCAAGCTACGCCAGTAGGACCATTGAACTTACGCTACAGACGCTACTTTCAATCTTCCTCTTTTAAAAAAGAAACAAACTCGGGTGAGTTTCGTTCCTTCGGCAGCAAGGTCATCGTATGTATAGGAAAAGGGTTCACCGGTGGCTTTATCATACCAGCGACGACGCCGGACATAAAGATAGACAGGTTTGCCACGCAGAGGAAAGTCCTGAATTACTTTTTCATCTATAAAACCACTGGAAATGACAGTACCGTTCTTGTAATCAAAACGTTCCATATAATTCTTCTCATCAAGCCAAACTTCGATTTTTGAAGAATCGTCATGCCAACCGGATATGTCGAAATATTCCATTAAAACTTCAGAGAAGATTATTCGAAGTAACTTATGCAGACTGCGATTGGGATTCATTGGATTGGTTTGTTTAATTTAAATGCAAAAATAATGTTGTTTGGATAATCTACACGGATCACCCACAGGATTTTCGGATTAATCCCTAATCAGGAAGCTGTCCGAAAATTCCGTTCTTCCTTTCATTAGCTGCTGAAACATCATGTTGGTGGGGATTCCGATAATGAATGGACATCCCGTGTTGTCTTTTCAGCCTCCTTTCATCTGTAAGACTTTTTTTGATAGCGCAAATGCTGAAGGCTGATTTGGAGAAACTTGGCAAACGCCGCTAAAACGAGGATGAGGGGATGTCCTGTCATTCTTAACCGATTGATTATCTGGACACTTTAATTAAAATGTAAGGATGAACGGGAACAAAGATGGTCGGAAAAGAAGGGATGACCGGCTTAGTGAGGGGATGATTCTATCTACCCCTACATGAAAAAGATACCGAGCTTTTTTAAAAAGGTGCTGAAGTTTTTTGAAAACACAACGACCTTTTTTGAAAACATCAAGGTCTTTTTGCAGCACTCAGCGTGAGCTGTATATTTTTAAATGTGTACGTAGTCACGCATTGGTCAATACATACGGTGGCATAAGCCCACACGTATATACGCATCGGGCTACACGTACGTATGCATGAGCCTATACGTATATATGTCATTGTGTCAGGCTCCGTCATATTCTGAGCCGGGATTGGATTAGTTTGTCTTCCCTCTTGACAAAGGCTTTTTTATGTTGTATATTTGTAGTTCGTCAAATCTAAAAAAAGTGCTTATGAATGTATTCGCCACTCTCAAAACAGTCTTCTTCGGAAGCAAATTCCTGTCCGGCCCTGTTCCCTCCGACGGAACGCCACGCCGTGATCTCGTATCCGCCCTCAACGGACTGATGCCGCTTTGTCGGACCATGCCCGGTGTACATCTGGCTGTAGATATCCGCGAAGGCCGGGTGGCTCTGGTGCTGGACTGGACTCCGCGCACCGACGGAAATGCGCTGACGGGCAGTTACCACTACATCGTTTCCGATGAAGATGGAGTGAAAGAAGTGGACAAGTCACAGGTTCTTCTTGCTGAAAACGGCGAGGGAAATTTGTTGGAAAGCAGAGACGGTTTTTCCGGATGTCTGGTTGCCTTAACGGAAGAAACAGAGGAGGAGTCTGTACAATTGGAAAATGTTCGGGAGGTTATGAATCTCATACACTCGAAAGACATTAAAAAGGAAGCCGCGCCAATATCTCCGGAAGAAACTGTTGGGAAGGCGAAATCACGTTCCTTGATGCAGGAAGTGACCACTTTTCTCACCTCCCGCTACCGCTTCCGATTCAACGTGCTGACTGAGGAGACCGAGGTGGCGGGAGTGGAAAACGGCATTTCCGATGATCACTTGCGCTACGCCAAGGTGGACGAACGCTGGATGAACTCGCTCAGTCTGGAGGCCATCGAAGCGGGCATAGACTGCTGGGACAGAGACATCCAACGCTTTGTGCGCTCGCGCCGCATCAGCGAATACCATCCCTTTACCGCCTACTTTGAGCGGCTTCCCGAATGGGACGGCACTGACCGGGTGTCGGCACTCGCCCGCAGGGTGTCCGATGATCCGGTATGGGTAAACGGTTTCCACCGCTGGATGCTGGGACTCTCCGCCCAATGGATGCAGTTCCGGCCGGATACCAACCGCGCCAACAGCGTGGCACCCCTACTGGTGAGCAGTCGTCAGGGATTGGGGAAAAGTACGTTCTGCCGCCTGTTGATGCCCGATGCGCTGAAAGCCTACTATACAGAGAGTTACGACCTCTGCTCCCCGGCATCCGCCGAAGCCAGGTTAGCCGCCTACGGCCTGATCAACCTGGATGAATTCGACAAGTTGGGTGCATCCAAAATGCCCCTTCTAAAGAACTTGATGCAGGCTTTCGCACTGAATATCCGCAAGGCCTACAAACGCAGTGCTTCGGCACTTCCCCGCATCGCCTCGTTCATCGGCACCAGCAACCGAGAAGATTTGTTGGTGGACCGTACCGGCTCGCGCCGTTTCCTCTGTGTCAGTCTGGAGCACGCCATAGACTGCACCACCTCCGTAGAGCATGAGCAACTGTACGCCCAACTCAAGGCGGAGCTTCTGTCCGGCGAACGAAGCTGGTTTAACAAGGAAGAGGAACAAACCATACAGCGTCATAACGCCCTGTTCTACAAGCATGTACCCGAAGAGGAGGTGTTCCGCCTCTGCTTCCGCTTTGCCACGGAAGAGGACCACCCTCAGGAGGTGCTGACCCTTTCCGCCACCCAGTTGTTCGAGCGGATGAAGTCCGCCCATCCCTCGGCCATGAGGGGTATGACGGCATACAGCCTGAGCCGCATTCTACCCCAGTTGGGCGAGCGGGTGCATACCGCCAAGGGAAATGTGTATCGGGTGGTGGAATGCTAGGCATACGCCTTTCTTCTTATTCAGATGGCCCCATTTCCACATATCTTTTCAAAGCGAATTAAACTTTTATCTCATAGACTGTTATATAATAAACAAATAAATATTATCTTTGTCAGTCAATAACAAGCGTTTACCAGATTATAAACAAAATAAATGAAAAGGAATAAAATAAACTGGAGAGTTCCTAAAGGAATGGAAATCACAGATTTAGATAGAAAGGTTCTTTATTATCAGGATAGAGGACATTTGGTTCCCACAAGAGAACTGATCAAAACGCCTGAGCAAATAGAAGGCATACGCCGAAGCGGAATCATTAATACCGGAGTTCTAGATTTAGTAGAAAAAGAAATTCATGCCGGTATGAGCACTCTCGAAATTGATAAGTTGGTGTATGATTACACCATATCACACGGTGGTATTCCCGCTACATTAGGTTATGAAGGTTTTCCCAAAAGCTGTTGTACCTCTATTAATGAAGTGGTATGTCATGGCATTCCTAATGAATTTGATATTTTGGAAGAAGGGGATATTATAAATGTGGACTGCACCACTATTTTGGATGGTTATTATGCCGATGCCTCACGTATGTTTATTATTGGAAAGACTACTCCTAAAAAAGAAAAATTAGTGCAAGTGGCCAGAGAGTGCTTGGAAATCGGCATGGAAGCAGCCAAACCTTTTGGATTTATAGGCGATATAGGTCATGCGATAGAGAAACATGCCAAAAAAAATGGCTTTTCTGTTGTGCGTGACCTCTGCGGACATGGTGTAGGAGTGGAATTCCACGAAGAGCCTGACGTAGAGCACTTTGGGAAAAAGGGGACAGGCATGTTATTAGTACCGGGCATGGTCTTTACTATCGAACCTATGATTAATGCCGGGACTTGGGAAGTATTTATAGATGAAGAAGATGGATGGACAGTAGTTACGGAAGACGAACTTCCTTCTGCACAATGGGAACATACATTTCTTATGACGGAAAACGGACTTGAAATCCTTACACATTAATATATATAATAAGGTATAGATTATGGATACAATTATATTAGGTATAGAATCTTCTTGCGACGACACTTCTGCTGCTGTAATCAGAAATGGCGTCTTGTTGTCGAATGTAGTGTCCAGCCAAGCTGTTCATGAAGCATATGGAGGTGTCGTGCCGGAATTGGCATCAAGAGCACATCAGCAAAATATTGTACCTGTAGTACATGAAGCCTTGAAAAGGGCAGGAGTTACTAAAGAAGAATTGAGTGCAGTAGCTTTTACGCGCGGGCCCGGATTAATGGGATCTTTATTGGTAGGTGTCTCTTTTGCCAAAGGGTTTGCTCGCTCTTTAAATATTCCCATGATTGACGTTAATCATCTGCAAGCTCATGTGTTAGCTCATTTCATTAAAGAAACAGAAGAAGATACAAATCAACCTAAGTTTCCATTTTTATGTCTTCTGGTATCGGGTGGCAATTCACAAATTATTTTGGTAAAAGCCTATAATGACATGGAAGTTTTGGGTCAAACCATTGACGATGCTGCCGGAGAAGCCATTGACAAATGTTCTAAGGTAATGGGATTAGGCTATCCCGGGGGGCCCATCATTGATAAACTGGCCCGCCAAGGAAATCCGAAGGCATTTACATTCAGTAAGCCTCATATTCCTGATTACAATTACAGTTTCAGTGGACTGAAGACCTCTTTTCTCTACTCTTTACGTGACTGGCTGAAAGAAGATCCTAACTTTATTGAGCATCATAAAAATGATTTGGCTGCTTCACTGGAAGCAACTATTGTAGATATTCTGATGGATAAACTGAGAAAAGTAGCCAAAGCGCTCAAGATAAACGAAATAGCTGTAGCCGGAGGAGTATCAGCCAACAACGGTTTGCGCAATTCATTCCATGAACATGCCGCCAAATATGGATGGAACATATATATTCCGAAATTCAGTTACACAACCGACAATGCAGCAATGATTGCCATTACCGGTTATTATAAGTATTTGGACAAAGATTTTTGCACCATTGACAAACCCGCATATTCACGGGTAACAATTTAGTATTTATTTTAAAAGAAATCGAAATGTCAGTAGAAGGTAAATTTTTAAGCAAAGAGATCAGCGAGTTGTTTTGGAAAGAGAACCTGACACTTGCTACCGCCGAGAGCTGCACGGCAGGAAATGTGGCAGCCGCAATTACAGCCGTAGCCGGAACATCACACTTCTTCAAAGGTGGAATTATTGCCTATTCCAACGAAGTAAAAGAGAATTTATTAGGTGTGAGCCATGAAACATTGGAGACTTACGGAGCAGTAAGCGAAGAAACCGTTATCGAAATGGTAAAAGGCGCGATGAAATCGATGAATTCCGACTGCGCAATTGCCACTTCAGGTATTGCCGGCCCAACAGGAGGCACTCCCGACAAGCCGGTTGGCACCATTTGGATTGCCGCCGGATGTAAAGACAAAGTGATTACACTTAAAATAGAAGGAGACGAAGGAAGAAATAAAAATATAGCCAATGCTACTCAAAATGCACTGCGATTACTTCGAAATTTGTTCCAAAACGAAGAAAATGAGCAATAAAAGCAGAATTATTTGCTAAAATCCTTGTTTTATACAAATAAAAGTGCTTATTTTGCACTCCGTTTGAAATAAGTATTG
>ERZ791680.1576-NODE-1576-length-13788-cov-3.502002_pt1 | contig 13788 bp, 8 predicted proteins | sample MGYA00510051_ERZ791680 | MGnify/ENA primary metagenome ERZ791680 (study PRJEB30046, sample SAMN00715238) | human gut metagenome | study: EMG produced TPA metagenomics assembly of the A metagenome-wide association study of gut microbiota in type 2...
TGAAATGAAGGGGGCTTTTTCTTCCCCGGATGATGTGGTTAATCGCGAGATCTTAAATTCTTTGTTCCCGGATAATACCTACAGTGTGGAGTCGGGTGGAGATCCAAAGGTCATACCGGAACTGACCTACGAAGATTTTCTGGGATTTCATAAGAAATATTACCATCCATGCAATTCTTATATCTATCTGTATGGAAATATGGATATGGATGAGCGGCTGGATTATCTGGATCGTGAATATCTGTCGAAGTACGACAAGATCGAAGTGGATTCTGAGATCAAGAAGCAGGAACCTTTTACCCGCCCACGCGCGGTAGATAAGACTTATCCGATTTCTTCAGCAGAGGATGAAAGAGACGCAACCTATCTGGCATACACCTTTGTTATCAGTGATGCGCTGGACCAGGAATTATACCAGGCATTTGACGTTTTGGAGTATGCGCTTTTCAGTTCTCCGGGTGCGCCGGTGCGTACAGCACTTTTGGAAAAGGGGATCGGAAAAGATATCATCGGTTCTTTTGATACCGGTATGCTGCAGCCTATGTTTTCTGTTATGGCGCGCGGTGCCAACCCGGAAGATAAGCAGGCTTTTGTCGATGCCATTCAGGAAGTTTTATTGCATCAGGTAGTCGATGGTATTGATAAAAAGGCACTCCTCGCAGGTATCAATGCGTCACAGTTCCAGTTCCGCGAGGCAGACTTTGGCAGTTTCCCTAAGGGACTGATCTTTGGCTTGCAGTGCATGGATAGTTGGCTGTATGACGAGGATCAGCCGTTTGTCCATATGCATGGTATCGATGTCTTAGACGGACTTCGCAAAAAGGTGGATACCGGTTATTTTGAAAAATTGATCGAAACCTATCTGCTTGCCAATACCCATGCATCTGTTCTTATGGTTGAGCCAAAGAAGGGGCTGACCACAGAGGCAGAAGAAGAGTTAAAAAAGGAACTGGCAGAATATAAGGCAAGCCTTTCAGATGAGGCACTGGATGCTTTGGTCGAGCAGACCAAGACCTTAAAAGAACATCAGCAGGAACCGTCCTCCAAGGAGGCTCTCGAGTGTCTGCCGATGTTAAAGAGAAGTGATCTGAAAAGGGAAGCACGTCCGCTCGACCTGATCGAAAAAGAAGTTGACGGTATCAAAGTCCTGCATCACAAAGTCTTTAGCAATGGCATCCATTATCTGAATCTGGTCTTTGATGTGACAGGTATTGGGCAGGAGGATTGGAAGTATCTGTCTCTTTTGAGCCGTATGCTCGGACTTGTGGATACCGAGAATTATTCTTATGCGGACCTTGCCAATGCAGTCAATATCTACACCGGTGGCATTGGGGCATCCTTGAATGTCTATGATCCGGCGGAGGGTAAGACCCACTTTATGTGTGAAGTGCGTGCCAAGTTCTTATATGGCGAGGTAGAAAATGCCATCAAACTTATCGAGGAGATCATTTTACATTCCGACTTTTCGGATGAAAATCGTATCCGCGAACTGGTGGCTGCCCAGCGTTCCCGTCTGGAAATGCGTATGAGCAGTGCAGGTAATGTACTTGCCGCAGGACGCGCTATGTCATGCTTCTCCGTGCCGGCACTCATCACGGATTCCATCAGTGGTATTGCCTATTATCAGTTTGTCAAGGATCTGGACGAACATTACGAGGAAAAGAAAGACGAGATCCGCAGCAAGTGTCAGGAACTGGTAAAGAAAGTCTTTACCAGGGATCATCTTTTGGTAAGTTCTACCGGAGACGATCAGGCATTTACCCAGGTAGAGACCTATCTGCCGGGCATTGCAGAGCATCTCTTTGCAAGCGGTAAAAAGGAAGCGGCACAGGAGATCAGACTGACTCGCAAAAAAGAGGGATTCAAGGATGCCTCTCAGGTGCAGTATGTATGCCGTGCCGGTAATTTTACCAAGGATGGCTATGAGTTTAACGGCGCACTCAATATTCTGCGCGTTGCCCTTTCCTATGACTATTTCTGGATCAATGTCCGTGTCAAGGGCGGCGCCTATGGCTGCCGCAGTGCTTTTGGAATGAATGGGGATACCTATTTTGTATCTTATCGTGATCCGAATCTGGAAAAGACCAATGAGATCTTTGCGCACACGGCAGACTATGTCCGGGATTTTGATGTGGATGAACGAGATATGACCAAATATATCATTGGTACGATCAGTGAGATGGATACGCCGCTGACACCGGCACAGCGCGGCACGAGAGCCCTGTCCTGCTATCTAAGGGATGTGACTTTTGCAGACTTGCAGCGCAACCGTGATCAGGTCTTGAATGCCACAGTAGAGGATATCCGTGCGCTGGCACCGCTGGTACAGGCAACCATGGATCAGGATTATTTCTGTGTTGTCGGAAACGAGGATACGCTGACGGCAGCCGCAGATATGTTTGACGAGTTATACAATTTATACGAATAAGAGTAAGGAGCATTACATGCAAGATAATTTTAAATCAGGTTTTGTCACCATTATCGGACGACCAAATGTTGGAAAGTCTACCCTTATGAACCATTTGATCGGACAGAAGATTGCGATCACTTCCAACAAGCCGCAGACGACCCGCAACCGCATCCAGACGGTTTATACGGATCCGGAACTGGGGCAGATTGTATTCTTAGATACGCCGGGCATCCATCAGGCATCCAATAAACTTGGCGAATATATGGTCAGTGTGGCAGAACACACGATGCAGGATGTGGATGTGATTCTCTGGCTGGTGGAGCCGTCTGATTATATCGGTGGCGGCGACAGACATATCGTAGAGCAGTTGCAAAAGACCAAAACCCCGGTTATCCTTGTGATCAACAAGATTGACACGGTAGACCATGATGCGGTCTTTGGCGTGATCGAGGCTTATCGCAAACTATATGATTTTGCTGAGATCGTGCCGCTTTCTGCCTTACGCGGAAAGAATTGCAATGTCCTTTTAGACCAGATCTTTAAGTATCTGCCTTACGGACCGGCATATTATGATGAGGACGTGGTAACAGACCAGCCTCAGCGTCAGATCGTAGCTGAGATCATCCGTGAGAAGGCGCTCCATGCACTTTCCGAGGAGGTGCCACACGGTATCGCGGTTTCCATCGATCAGATGAAATGGCGTTCGGGCAAGCATGGCATGTATGATATTGACGCAACCATCATATGTGAAAAAGACTCACACAAGGGCATCATCATCGGCAAAGGTGGTGCCATGTTAAAAAAGATCGGAAGCAATGCCAGATACGAGTGTGAAAAAATGCTGGATGCCAAGGTCAATCTCAAACTCTGGGTCAAGGTCAAGAAAGACTGGCGCGACAGTGATTATCTGATCAAAAATTTTGGTTATCGTAAGGACGAGATCTAATTCCATTTTTTATCTGGTATATCTTCTTTTTTGCTGGAGAATCTAAAGAATAGAGAAGCGAAAAAGAGGTGTGCGTCTATGGATGAATGGTGGGAGAGATTTACGGCAAGCGGCAAGGTAAGTGACTACCTTGCTTATTGTAAAATGGCGGAGGAAGAGTCCCATGGGATTCAATATTGTTCTGACAGGGATGGTTCTTTCGGCGATTCCTGTGGGAGAGTACGACAAGAGAATAACGATACTTACCAGGGAGCGCGGCAAGATCACGGCTTTTGCTAAAGGGGCACGTCGTTCCGGTAACCAACTTTTGGCGGCAGCCAATCCTTTTGCCTTTGGTCAGTTTGAGGTCTACCAGGGCAAGAGTACATATACCGCGGTGCGTGCGGACATCAAGAATTATTTCCGGGAACTGGCAGAAGATTTTGATATGGTCTGCTATGGTTACTATTTTCTGGAGATGGCGGAATACTATGCACAGGAAAATGCAGATGAAGTAGAACGCTTACGGCTTTTGTACCAGACACTTCGGGCGCTTGAGAGCCGTAAGTTTTCTTTTGCGCTGATCCGGGGCATCTACGAGTTAAAGACCTGGACGATCAATGGGGAATATCCTAATGTCTTTGAGTGCTTATCCTGTGGCAGCAAAGAGCATCTGGACTTCTTTTCCATGCGGCTGCGGGGCTGTGTCTGTGCGTCCTGCCAGGGCAAGACCGGTGGCAATCCGATAGACGGATCGACCCTTTATGCCATGCAGTATATCATTTCCACTTCTGTGGAAAAATTATACACCTTCCGTCTGACACCGGCGGTGGAGGCAGAGTTTCTGAATTTACTGCAATCCTATCGGAATCATTATGTGGGACATAAGTTTAAGAGCGAGGACTTTATCTGAGCCACAGGGACGTTCCTGTGGCACAAGGCGGTTGAAAAAATAATTGTGTCATAGTATAATAGTGCAGATTGTTAAGTGCTTCAAATAGGAGGACCATTGATACATGGAAAATAAGAAAAAGCATTCTGCCAAGGCAGCACAAAATGCGAGAGAAAATAAGATAAAGGCGAGAAACCAAAAGATCGTCCAGCACAGGATCGCGATCCTGATCGCCGTCATTATCCTTGTGATCGCTGCGATCGTTGCGGTTGTCAAGTTTAGCGGATGGTTTGATAAGATACCGGATCAAAGTACCCTTACGATCTCAGATGACGGCAAGGTGATCTGTGAAGAATTGACAGACTTTGCGGAGGATTACTCCCGAAGTGAGTTAAAGACTTACATGAAGGAAGAGATCAAAGAATACAACGATACCAATGGCAAAGACAGCGTCAAATTAGACAAAATAAAGTTTTACAGTGACCTTGCCCATGCCAAGACTACCTATGCATCTGCAGAGGATTACAGCAAGTTTACCGGCTATGGACTTTATACCGGTACGATCAAGTCGGCAGTCAAGCAGGGCTTTGATTTCTCAGATGCTTTTGTCAGTGTTACGGACGGAGAAAAGGGGACATCGGTTGATACTTTAGACATTACTTCCCAAAAGAAGTTAAAGGTGGCCATCATCAAAGAGAATATCAATGTCACGGTAGACGGCACCATCCTTTATGTTTCCGATGCCTGCACGACAATGGTGGATAAGAGTACCGTCTCAATCGAACAGCCGGATGGCAATGAAGATGCAACACAGTTGACCTATATTATTTATAAGTAGAGTGTTATACAGGAGATTGCCTGTACACAATAGAACAAGAAATGAGAGGATCAGATTATGGAAAAGACAATGGACAAGATTGTTGCTTTATGTAAAGCAAGAGGATTTGTATATCCGGGTTCTGAGATCTATGGAGGTCTTGCGAACAGTTGGGATTATGGAAATCTTGGTGTGGAACTGAAGAACAATATCAAAAAAGCATGGTGGCAGAAGTTCGTACAGGAAAGCCCGTACAATGTAGGTATTGACAGTGCAATCATCATGAATCCACAGACATGGGTGGCTTCCGGTCACTTGGGCGGATTTTCCGATCCTTTGATGGATTGTAGAGAGTGTCATGAGCGTTTCCGCGCAGACAAGATCATCGAAGATTTTGCGCAGGAAAATGATATTACCTTAGAGACATCTGTAGATGGATGGACGGCTGAGGAAATGATGGGATTCATCAAGGAACATAGTGTTCCATGTCCTACTTGTGGCAAGCATGACTTTACAGATATTCGTCAGTTTAACCTGATGTTTAAGTCTTTCATGGGTGTAACCGAAGATGCCAAAAATACAGTATATCTTCGTCCAGAGACAGCACAGGGTATTTTTGTAAACTTTAAGAATGTACAGCGTACATCAAGAAAGAAATTACCATTTGGTATCGGTCAGGTAGGTAAATCATTCCGTAATGAAATTACACCGGGTAACTTTATTTTCCGTACCAGAGAGTTTGAGCAGATGGAACTTGAATTCTTCTGTGAGCCAGGAACAGACCTGGAATGGTTCCAGTATTGGAGAGGCTTCTGCCGCGACTGGTTACTTTCTCTTGGCATGAAAGAAGAAGAATTACGTCTGCGTGATCATGATCCTGCAGAACTTGCTTTCTACTCCAAAGGAACGACCGATATCGAGTTCTTATTCCCATTTGGATGGGGTGAACTCTGGGGTATCGCAGATCGTACCGATTATGATCTGACCCAGCATCAGAATACATCCGGTCAGGATCTGACCTACTTTGATGATAGCAAGGGCGAGCGTTATATCCCTTATGTTATCGAGCCTTCTCTTGGTGCAGACCGTGTGCTTTTGGCATTCCTTTGCGCTGCCTATGATGAGGAGAATATCGGAACAGAGGAGAAGCCGGATATGCGTACCGTACTGCATTTCCATCCGGCAATCGCACCGGTCAAGATCGGTGTGCTTCCGCTTTCCAAGAAGTTAAATGAGGGCGCTGAGAGCGTATATGCCCAGTTGTCCAAGAAGTACAACTGTGAATTTGATGACAGAGGAAACATCGGTAAGCGTTATCGTCGTCAGGACGAGATCGGAACACCATTCTGTGTTACTTACGATTTCGATTCTGAGGAAGATGGAGCCGTTACTGTTCGTGACCGTGACACCATGGAGCAGGAGCGTATCAAGATCGAGGATCTGGATGCATACTTTGCAAAGAAATTTGAGTGGTAATTTGAACCATAATACAGCAAAAGGTCTTTCCCAAGAGGGAGAGACCTTTTTTGATCTATTTATGAGATTTTCGATAGTCCGTTGGTGTGCAGTTCATTACAGCCTTAAAATCACTACAAAAATGTGTGTAAGAAGAATAGTGAAGATACTCGGCGGCGTCGGCGATGGATATTTCGGATTCCAGCAGCATCCTGGCGGCATAGTGCATTTTGAGATCGCGGTAATACTGTTTTGGGGAAATGCCGACTTCCGTTTTGAAAAGGCGGTTCAGATAGTAGGGCTCGTAGCCGGTCTGATCTGCCAACTGTGCGGTCGTGACGCCGCTTGTGATGTTATTCTTCAGATATGTCATACATTTTCTTATCATAGGGCTATATTGCGTTTTCTCATCCATCGCTTCTTGTACCAGTGCGCAGTAGGTCTGGTGAATGTCTTGGTGTAATTGGTTCATGCCGAGTGGAGAGTGCGTATTTTCAATTTCCTCGATGAAGGACTCCTGTGCGCGGTAGGCGGTGGAGATCAGTACACCGGCTTCTATGGCTTTATGGCATTCTAAAGCGTTCAGGATGAGTAATGAGTCCTTACGGCTGCGTGATGGTTCCGCTACATTGGCATATTCGGTTGGCACGGTTGCAAGCCGACCCTTTTGCACCATGTCGTTTAATTCTGCAGCATAAAGGCTGCTTTGTCCCTGTGCAACCTCGTTTAACAGCAGGTTTTCAAAATGATAGATGTTTTCGTAGACCACATCCCGATCTTCGGAAACATCACTTGCCACGGGAAAGGAGGCTGTAGCAAGAAAGGAGGTATCCTGCATATGGTCAAAATCATTCATAGAGATGCGCTGCCCATTGACCAGATAATGCAGCATCATGCCATAGTGGGCAAATTGGCTGTATTTCATGACGGGGAGTTCTTGCATCTGGGCAATAAGTTTGTGCTTGTCGGAAAAGGACATACCAAGCGACTCATATTGGCGCAGACAACGCTCCATAGCCTCGTTGGAATAGGGACTGTAGAAGATGGGACCGAGCACATGTACACGCACCAAGTTTCCCTCTCTTTTTTCATAGACAGCTTCCCAGACAAAGCCGATGTAGGCCGCCAGAACAAAGGGGGTGTCATGGTTCTTTCCGTGGGAAAAAATCATTTCCATATATTCCTCAGTACTTAAAAAAGCACTAAAAATACGACCTATGTTATCGTTTGATCGTATCATTCGCCGGTCTGCGTCGAAAGTAATAAGATGCAGTTGGGGAATGACCGAGAATAATGCGTAAATATCCATTGCATTTTCATCTCCTTTTTTCTATCGTAACCATACTTTACTAAAAATAGAATAAAAAAGCAAATTTTAGTATTAAAGCATGTGCAAAAAGGTCATATGATAATGCCAGAGGGTGTATCAAATTGTGAAAAGATACAGAAAAAAGACAACTCAAAGGAGGAGAACAATGGGGAATAAAAAGTTAAGCGCGGCAAGCGTGAGAGATGGTGTAGAATACCGCACCGCCAGTAAATTATCTATGATACTCGGTGTCGCAACCAATGGTGGAGGTATGTGTTTTTATCTTTTGATGATGTACGCATCCTACATAGCCAATGCCGGTTATGGAATCGCAGTTGCGGTTGCCGGAATTATTATTACAGGAACACGTATTTTTGATGGTATCACAGATCCTTTAGTGGCATTTGTTTTTGACCGCATCAAGGCTGGAAAGCATGGAAAGATCCGAATCTTCCTATTCGCAGCATGGGCGGTTATGGCACTGGCATGTTTCATGATGTATGACTGGATGAGTGGCAAGTACACAGGTGTAGCCGGTGTGGCATGGTTCATCGGCATCTATGTGGTATATATCATTGGTTATACCATGATGAATATGTCATCCGGAGCTGTCGGCAACCTGATCACAAATGATCCGACCCAGCGTCCTTTCATGAACCTGATCGGAACCATTTATTCATACTGTGTACCAATGGTATTTAACACCATTATTTCATTTGCAGTTTTACCAAAATATGACAATCAGTATAATGCAGCCTGTCTGCGTGAAGCATGTGTGTGGTATGTTGCGGGTGCCTTTGTATTTATGATTCTTGCATGTATCGGTCTGACACCATGTGACAAACCGGAAGTGTTAAACAGTGTGACTTTTGGTGATGATGGTAAGGAAAAGAAGATCGGATTTAAGGATATGTGGAATCTGCTCAAGGATAACAGAAATATGCAGATGTGGATCATTACTGGTGCTTCTGATAAACTGGCACAGACCACAGCCGGACAGTCTATCGTTATGACACTCTTAAGTGGTGTGCTGATCGCGAACTATCAGGCAGCAACTATGCTTGGTAATATCACGGCGATCATTGGTATTGCCTTTGCGACAATTGGCGGTATATATGTTGCAAAATTCGGAGCTAAGAAAGCAACATCTGTCTGGTCATGGGCATGTATCGGCTTGTCTGTTGTGATGGTTGTATTCTGTACCATCTTAGGACCAACCGGTATGTCAAGCATTGGTAAGTTCGGTGTTCCAATGATCATTTATCTGGTTCTTAATGTTGGATTGACCGGTTTTAAGATGATCCTTTCTACAGCAAGTGGTGTTATGAGAGCTGATGTTTGTGATTATGAGTTTGAGCGTTCCGGCAATTTTATGCCGGGTACCGTAGGCGGTGTGTATTCCTTCCTCGATAAGATTATTTCTTCACTGGCATCAACCATTGCTGCTCTTATGGTATCTCTGATCGGATATAAGACCGTGATGCCACAGATGGGAGATAAGGCAACACCTGCAGTATTCTGGATGACTATGTTCTTAGCATTTGGACTGCCTGTCATTGGCTGGATCTTTAATGTTATTTCTATGAAGTACTATGATCTTGACAAAGAAAGAATGGTTGAAGTACAGAAGAACATTGTAGCCATGAAAGCAGAACAGGAAGCGAAGAAAGAAGCATAATTTAGCAATTTTCAAAACCCTTCATTATAGAGACTTCGAGATTTGATTTCGAAGTCTCTTTTTCAAAAAGAGAGAGGAAGAAAAATATGAGATTGTATGATGTGACAGTGGAATATCAGAAGGAACCGATTGGCATAGATGTCTGCCCACGTTTTTCCTGGAAACTGGAAAGTCAAGAGGAAAACACCTATCAAAAGTCTTATGAAATAAGCGTAGCAAAAGAGGGAAAGAGAGTCTGGTCAAGCGGCAGGGTGGAAAACGGACAGTCCCTGTTTGTGACTTATGAAGGCAGTGCCTTGGAGGCCTTTAGCCATTATGATGTCAATATCTGTGTCTGGGACAACCATGGAAACGTTGCAGAAACGACCACTTTTTTTGAGACCGGACTGATGGCAGAGGACAATTGGGAAGGTGTATGGATCACTACGAAAGAGGAATTGCCGGCCGTTAAGACTTTCTCCAAAGAGGTCTGTCTGCAGAAAGGAAAAAAACTGCGTCAGGCAAGGATCTATGCATCTGCACTTGGTGTCTATGATCTGGAAATTGACGGCAAAAAAATGGGGGATGCATATCTGGCTCCCGGCTGGACGTCTTATGGCAACCGCGTCCAATATCAGACTTACGATGTGACGGATGAGTTACAGGAGAAATCCCTAGTGTCTTTGGTTGTCGGCAATGGTTGGTATGCAGGCTACTTAAACGGCGAAGGGGAGCATCATCTCTATGGAAAAAAGACAGCCTGTATCGCCATGATCCGTATCACATACGAAGATGGTTCGGTGGACGTCATGGGAACCGATGCCTCATGGCTGGTATCAGAAAATGCGATCCGGGCGTCGGAAATCTATATGGGTGAGACACTGGATCTGACCTTGCCGCTATCCGATCATTATGCCGGTGATACCCAGGCAGTACTCTTAGAAAGAAGTGCCTTTCCAAAACGTTTGATTTCACAAGAGGCAGAGCCTATCCGTATTACCAAACGTTTCCCGGTGGTTCAGAAGATTCTTACGCCAAAGGGTGAGTTGGTGTTTGATTTCGGTCAGAATATGGCAGGGTTGGTGGAAGTAGAATTACCGCCGCTTTCTTTGCTTACCGGTGCGAAGAAAGAAATCCGTATCACACACGGCGAAGCCCTGGACAAAGATGGCAATTTTTACAATGAAAATTACCGGACAGCAAGATCAGAGGATGTTTACTGCTATGGTGAGGGAGATGTCGGGAAAAAAGCCATGCCACATTTTACCTATCACGGTTTCCGTTATATTTGCGTTGAGGGTGTAGATAGCAGTGTGGATCCCAAGTATTTTACGGCCTGCGCCATGCATAGTGATATGCACAAAGCGGGGACGATGACAACATCAAACCGTCTGGTCAACCGCCTGATCCAAAATATCGAATGGGGGCAGAGAAGCAACTTTTTTGATATTCCGACCGATTGCCCGCAAAGGGATGAACGACTGGGCTGGACAGGGGATGCCATGATCTTCAGCAAGACTGCTATGCAGAATTTTAACACGGGCCTCTTTTTCAAAAAATGGCTGCGTGATGTGGCAGTGGAATCGGATGCTAAAACAGGCATTCCGCAGATCGTACCCAATGTGGTAAAGGGCAGTATGGGAACTTCTATTTGGAGTGACTGTGCTACCGTGATTCCATGGAATCTTTATATGACCTATGGGGATACCGGTGTGCTTGCCGATCAATATGATAATATGCGCCTCTGGGTGGACTGGATCTTTGGGCAGTGTCAGGGAGAAGTCCTATGGATGCATGGTTTCCAAAGAGGTGACTGGCTGGCACTGGACAGTGATGAAAGCCTGCATCTGATGTCGGGCGGCACAGATAAGAATCTGGTAGCAAATGTCTTTTATGCATATTCGACCAAGATCGTGTGCGATACGGCACATATACTTGGAAAAGAGGAGGATGCCAAGATATACGATGGGCGCTATCAGGCTATCGCGGATGCCATCTTAAGAGAGTATGTAACAGCATCCGGACGCTTGGTTTCTGAGACACAGACAGCCTGTGCCCTGCTTCTTTATTTTGATTTGGTCGCGGGCGCGAAAAAGGAGCGCATTATACAGACGCTGGAGCAAAATCTCAAACAGCACAAAAACAAGTTGACGACCGGCTTTGTCGGAACGGCATATCTGTGCCATGCCCTTTCTGAAAATGGGCTGCATGATCTGGCGGCGGAACTTCTTTTAAATGAGGATTACCCGGGCTGGCTCTATGCAGTGAAGATGGGGGCAACGACGATCTGGGAGCGCTGGAATTCTGTTTTGCCGGATGGAACTTTTGATACATCGGGCATGAATTCTTTGAATCATTATACGTATGGTTCCATAGGAGATTGGCTTTATCGGAAAGTCGCCGGGATTACGCCGACCTCAGCAGGCTATGCGACTTTTGACATCAGACCTTATCTGACAAAGGGACTGGAGGAAGTGGAAGCCGCGCTGGAGACTATGTATGGCAGTATTCGTGTCCATACGGTCTGTAAGGATGGACAGATTCAGGTGGAGGTAAAGGTGCCGGTAAATACGACCGCTACACTTTATCTGCCGGAAAAGGAAGATGCATTGGTGCTTGGCTCCGGTCAATATCATTATGTATATGAGACAAATACGGTGCTTATCGCGGGAAGATACAACATGAACACAAAATTCCGGGATATGGTCGAAGATCCGGCAGCGAAAGCCATTCTGGATGCGGCACTTCCGGGTATGTTGGATGGCCCTATGGCATCCTTTATCCTGAACCAGTCGCCAAACGAGATGCTTGCCTATGATGCGGGTAAAAAGGAAATGTTTGAACAGATCATAGGGCAATTGAACCAGTCTGTTTAAAGTTTTTATGGAAAAGTGATAAGAAAAAAAGATACCGATAAAAATACTTGGATAAATTTGTCAGAATAAAACGGATTTTGTACATTAGTCAATGATGTGACACCAACTTTTGAAAAATAAAAAGATTGGCATGGTACTATAGAATCTAATCGGTAAGCATAAGATACTATACCTCATTCTTGTTCTGTTTGATTACTTTTTATCTGCAAGATTTTATTGAACAAACGGAATAAGAATTATTGTGTCTCGAGTTCGAGACGTTTTTCTAAAGGCGATTTCCAGCCTAGAACCTGCATTGGTATTTTATTAGAGCGATTTAGGTATCGTCTCATTTGAATCATTAGATCATCATAACTGAAAAACGACATATGATTGTAGAATCGTTCTTGATCATTACGATGGCTACGTTCAACTTTACCGTTATGTCGGGGTGTTCTAGGGCGAATTTGCTTATGCTTTATTCCGATTTTTCCACAGATAACATCAAGAGGATGGATTCGGTCTGTTTTCTTCAAGTGGGTGAATTCGCCTCCGTTATCTGTTTGCAAAATCTGTGGCTGATAGCCAAAGTAATCGATCGCACGCTTTAAAAAGTCAACAGTGGAATAGCTGCTTTGTTCCATGTAAGGATAAATAAATCGTTCTCGAGAAGCTTCATCAATAACGGTGTATTGATAGAACTTTTGCGGAATAGATCCTGAGTAGCAGGCGGCAGGGACGTACTTTACATCCATTTGCCACTTGATTCCAAGCGTAGATGGAGTGTCATAAGGCTGAGGTTTGCGCTTGTTCTTAGTAGAAGGTGCAGAACTAGAATAACCAAGACGACGATAAACGCGGTACAATGAGCCTGGATGTCTGGAATACCCTTTATTAGAACGGAGCTTACCATAAAGCTCACAGACGGAAATTTTAGGGTTGCGTCTGTGATAGTCCTGAATCCATTTTAGTTCTTCGTCTGTATGAGCATTGGGATGCTTGGAGAGAGGACGATGCGACTTGTCGATTAAGGATTCTTTTGTACCATCGAATTTCTTATTCCATCGAATCAAAGATGATTTGGAAATATGATATCGACGGCAGACAAACGATACACCTACACCGGTACGATAAAGTTTGACTGCATAAAATTTTGTATTAAGTTCATGTGGAAAATATCGTTGTGAGTATGTTATTGTATTCATGACGGTTGATAATCCTTTATATAGAGTTTTGGTTTGGCGATTAAAATTCTATAGGACTCAACCGTTTTTGTATAGGGGTAGGTGTCACATCAATTGTAACCCTACACAGGAAAATGATATTACACTTGAGACTTCTGTAGACGGCTGGAGCGCAGAGGAAATGATGGGATTCATCAAGGAACATAGCGTTCCATGTCCTACTTGTGGTAAGCATGACTTTACAGATATTCGTCAGTTTAACCTGATGTTTAAGTCTTTCATGG
>ERZ791680.1589-NODE-1589-length-13594-cov-64.005613_pt1 | contig 13594 bp, 10 predicted proteins | sample MGYA00510051_ERZ791680 | MGnify/ENA primary metagenome ERZ791680 (study PRJEB30046, sample SAMN00715238) | human gut metagenome | study: EMG produced TPA metagenomics assembly of the A metagenome-wide association study of gut microbiota in type 2...
ATATCAAAGTAAATCTCTAATTGTTAACAAGTTAATTTATAGAACATCCCTTATAGCAAAGACCGTTTTTGTACACTTTTGTACAAGGACGGTCTTTTTTGCGTTGTATTAATACAATTTAAAAATGTAATGATTTTTTGCCTCTTTGTCTATTTTACAGTAACTTTGCATTTATGAAGAGGATTTTTTACATATATATATATATCATATTAGGACTGTTTTATTCTTGCCCCGTATTTTCTCAAGACAATCTTGTGCAATGCGAAGACACCTGTGCACATGTGCATGGTATCGATTTGAGTCATTATCAAGGCGAGGTGTTTTGGGAAGTAATAGGCAATAATACAAAAATGGCTTATGTCTATCTAAAGGCTACTGAAGGTGGCGATCGTATAGATCACATGTACGAGCAGAATATTGATTTAGCACATAAGTATGGCTTGAAGGTAGGGTCGTATCATTTTTTCAGACCAAAGACCGACCTCTCAAAGCAGTTAGCAAACTTTAAGACCCAGTGCCGTCCCAGTCAACAAGATCTGATACCGATGATAGATATCGAAGTAAAGCAAGGGATGAGCACAGAGGCATTCCGCGATTCTGTTGCGAAGTTTCTTGTTATGGTAGAAAAGGCTTATCATCAGAAACCTCTTGTGTACACAGGTACCAATTTCTATAACAAATATCTTGTAGGAGTGTTAGATGACTATAAGCTGATGATTGCGCAATACTCTAAAAACGAACCAATATTGGCAGATGATAAAGACTATATATTATGGCAGTATACTGGTAAGGGATACATCGATGGCATTAAGGGCTATGTAGATAAAAGTCGCTTTATGGGTAGACATAGTTTGCGCGAACTTAAATACCAAAGACGTTGAGAGTGAAAAGTATATAAATGACAGCTGCATCAGTAGATGAAAGTGTTTAATAGAATAATATAATTAATTTAAAATCATGGCAATAATTAAATGTCCTGAGTGTAATCAGGAAATTAGTGACAAAGCCCCAGTCTGTCCTTCATGTGGAGTACCTATTGCAGGACATGTTACAACTTGCTCGCAATGTGGGTTTACGTATTTTAATAGCAATGCTGAATGTCCACAATGTCATCATAAAACCACAGTTGATAATACTACAATGTGTGGAGACGAGAGTGATTGTAAAGTCAATCAAAAGGCTTCGGGCTTACGCAATAATCGTATTGTAATAGCAGTTGTGTCATTGGTTGTAGTGGTTCTGGGTGCTGTTTTATACGCTTTCTATAGAAATGCTCAAAGCGATAAGGAGGAGTCTGCGTATGAGTTTGCCCTTTCAAGCAACGACCCCCAAGTGTTGCAAAACTATCTGAATACATACACAGATGCGCCTGAAGCTCATCGCGATTCTATTTCTGCACATTTGGAATATTTTGCACAGCTTGACCGCGATTGGACTAATGTTGTTGTTAGTGGTTCAAAAAGCGACTTCCAACGATACATTGAGCAACATCCAAACTCTCCGTTCTGCCAAGTTGCGCAACACAAGATTGACTCTATTGATTGGTCGAGGGCTGATGCGGCGAACACCCTTGAGGCTGTACAACTCTATTTGGAGCAGCATCCTGATGGTGAGCATTTCGATGAAGCTACAGATAAGATGAAAATGCTTAATGCAAACACGGTGACCCCAGAGGATAAAATACTCGTAGGAACAGTGTTTGATGGATTGTTCCAAAGTCTAAACAACCGAGATGAAAATGGATTGATGAATTCATTCAGTCCGCTGATTGCAAAGTTTCTTGGAAAGGCAAACGCCACACGCAGCGACGTAGTTACGTTTATGCACAAAATCTACAAGAGTGACGTGGCTTCGATGAATTGGATGTCGCTTGAGGATTACGCCATAACGAAAAAGGAAGTAGGCGATCAGCAATATGAGTACACTGTTGTCTTCTCTGGGTTGCAGAAAGTGGAACATACAGACAACAGTTCAAGCGAGACAAGATTTCGTTTTAATGCCAAGGTTAATCCTGATGGCAGAATTACGGAGCTGAATATGACAAAGATTTTAGAATAATTTAAGTGAAAAATAAGTGGCGAAAGATTATTGTTTCATTTATTATAACTAACTTTGTAATATTAATTAGAAACTTAAATTATTAACAACGTTAACATACATTTATATTATGGGAGACAATAGAGAACTCATAAAGCAGTGTGAGGAAAGAGCACAGCAGTGGCTTACCCCTGCTTTCGACGAGGAAACACGTAACGAGGTGAAGGCAATGCTTGAGGCAGAGGACAAGTCTGCACTTATCGATGCTTTCTATCAGAACCTCGAGTTTGGTACTGGTGGTCTGCGCGGCGTTATGGGTGCTGGTACAAACCGTATGAACAAGTACATCGTTGGCATGGCAACACAGGGCTTTGCTAACTATATATTAAAGGCGTTCCCAGGCGAGGAGAACCTTTCAGTTGTTGTAGGTCACGACTGCCGCAACAATTCGCGTCTCTTTGCTGAGACTGTTGCTGCTATCTTCTCTGCAAACGGCATCAAGGCTTATTTGTTCGAGGGACTCCGTCCTACACCAGAGATTTCATTTGCTATCCGCCAGCTCGGTGCGAAAGCAGGTGTAAACGTAACAGCTTCTCACAACCCGAAGGAATACAATGGCTATAAGGCATACTGGAGCGACGGTGCTCAGGTATTGGCTCCGCACGATAAGGGTATTATCGACGAGGTTAACAAGGTGACTATTGATGACGTTAAGTTTGAGGCTAACTGGGATAAGATTAAGATTATTGGTGGCGAGATGGACTACGACTATATGACAGCTGTTCATTCTGCAATGATTGACCAGGATGTTATCAACCGCCAGAAGGATCTCAATATCGTTTATTCTGCAATGCACGGCACAGGTCGCGTAATTGTTCCTCTCTGCTTGCGTTCATGGGGCTTCCAGAACATAAATGTTGTTCCGGAGCAGATGGTTGTTGACGGCAACTTCCCAACTGTCGTTTCTCCAAACCCAGAGAATGCAGAAGCAATGACATTAGGTATGAAGCTTGGTACAAAGCTCAATGCCGACTTGGTTGTTGCTACTGACCCCGATGCAGACCGTCTTGCTATCGTTTGCCGTGATGATAAGGGCGAATGGATGATTATCAATGGTAACCAGACTTGCATGATGTTCTGCTATTACATCATTGAGAATAAGAAGAAGCTTGGTAAGCTGAAGCCGACAGACTTCCTTGTTAAGACTATCGTTACAACAGAGGTGATTGCTGAAATCGCTAAGAAGAACAACGTGGAACTTCGCGACTGCTACACTGGTTTCAAGTGGATTGCACGTGAGATTGCTATCTCTGAGGGCAAGCAGGACTACATCGGTGGTGGCGAGGAGAGCTTCGGCTTCCTGCCTTACGACAAGGTTCGCGATAAGGACGCTCCAGCTTCAATCTGCCTTATCTGCGAGATCGCTGCTTGGGCTAAGGACCAAGGCAAGACTCTCTACGACCTCTTGATGCAGATTTATCAGGAGTATGGCTTTAGCAAGGAGTTCACAGTGAACGTAGTTCGCCCGGGCAAGACTGGCGCTGACGAAATCAAGCAGATGATGGCTGACTTCCGTGCCAATCCTCCTCAGGAGTTGGGTGGTAGTAAGGTGGTTCTCTGGAAGGACTATCAGGCTCTCACATCTACAAAGGCCGACGGCACTGTAGAGAAGCTCGATATGCCTACAACAAGCAACGTGCTCCAGTGGTTCTGCGACGACAACACTAAGGTTAGCGTTCGCCCATCGGGTACAGAGCCTAAGATTAAGTTCTATCTTGAGGTTAAGGATCCGTCGTTCAAGTGTGCTGGTTGCTACGAGCGTTGCAGCAAGGCTGCCGACGAGAAGATTGAGGCAATCAAGAAGTCGCTTCATCTTGACTAATTAAAACACTGCTTCCTCGGAAGTTGCAATTTGAATATATAATAATAGATAAGTCCACTTAAAGATATGGCCAAATTGGACATTCCTTAAGTGGACTTTATTTTTATCTTTCATCTTTTCAATTCAAATCTTCATATTTTATAATGATGAGAAAGACATTAATTTCTATTATTTTTTTGGCTGCTTGTACCTTACATACCACTACGTATGCCAAGGATTATGCTTCAAAAGTGAATACGCTTATAGGTACCGACTATACAGGTAATACTTATCCTGGAGCACAGGTGCCTTTCGGAATGGTGCAGCTAAGTCCAGACAACGGTTTACCCGGATGGGATCGTATTGCTGGTTATTTCTATCCAGATAGTACGATAGCCGGTTTTAGTCATACTCACTTGTTAGGAACGGGTGCTGGCGATTTGTATGATATCTCGTTTATGCCCGTAACGTTGCCGTACAACGAGGCTGAAGAGCCGTTGGGCATACACTCGCGCTTCTCTCACAAGGACGAAACGGCACATGCAGGATATTACCAAGTGCGTCTAACCGACTATGACATTAACGTAGAGCTAACCGCAACGCCCCGGTGTGGAGTTCAGCGCTATACATTCCCTAATGATGGCAAGGAACGCATGGTCATCTTAGATTTGAACAAGGCGATGAACTGGGACGCAACGGTTGACAGCAAGATAAGCGTTGTTGACTCTTTCACCATTGAAGGCTATCGTTATTCGGATGGTTGGGCTCGCAATCAGCGCGTTTGGTTCAGAACACGTTTTTCACAACCTATCAAATCTGTAGAGATTGATAGTAAAGCGTTGAAGAATAATCGGGATGGAGTAGGCTGCATTGCTCGCTTTAAGTTTGCTTCAGAGGGTTTTGACAAACTTGTGGTAACAACAGCTCTTTCGCCAACAAGCCTTGCAGGAGCACAAAAGAATCTGCAGGCAGAAGCTGTGTCTGACGACTTCGACGCAGTGAGAAGACAGGCTGAAAGCCTCTGGAACAAGGAATTGGGTAGGATAGAGATAGAGGGAGGTTCTCAGTCGCAAGAAACAGTTTTCTATACATCACTCTACCACGCCATGTCTGCGCCTACGTTGCTCTGCGATGTTGACGGCAGCTATCTTGGTGCTGATCGTCAGCTGCATAAGGCGAATGGGTGGTTCAACTATGAGACTTGCTCGTTGTGGGATACCTATCGTGCTGCCCATCCGCTTTATGATATCCTAATGCCTACACGTGCCAGCGATATGGTCAATTCGCTCATTGCGTTTAGTAAGGAGAACGGACGTTTGCCAATTTGGAATATGTGGTCGTCGGAGACGGATATGATGATTGGATATCATACCGCTTCTGTTATTGCTGAAGCTATTCTGAAAGGTGTGCCTAATATCAACAAGGAAGAGGCTTTAGCAGAGTGCGTGAAGACAGCCAACTTAGACGACTATAGAGGTATCGGACTTTATAAGAAGTTGGGCTATGTACCCTATGATGTGAAGGAGCCTACGCTTGGCGATGACTGGTCGCTCTCTCGAACGCTCGAATATGCTTACGACGACGCTTGCATAGCAGCTCTTGCAAAGTCGATGAATAAAACAGACCTTTACAAGGAGTTCAGTAAGCGTGCACAAAACTATCGCAATGTATATTGTAAGGGCAATACGTTTATGCAACCACGTCATTCTGATGGCAGTTTCCAGCCTGCCTATTCGCCCGATGAGTACACATCGCACATTTGTGAGAGCAATGGATGGCACTATATGTGGTCGGTGCAGCATGATATAAAGGGACTTGAGAAACTTGTTGGCAAGAAACGTTTTGCTGAAAAACTTGATAGCTTCTTCACTTATACGCCAACTGCCAATGCCGAACTGCCATTGTTTAGTACGGGTATGATAGGACAATATGCACACGGAAACGAACCCAGTCACCATGCTGCATATATCTTCAACAAGATAGGTCAGCCTCACAAGACGCAGAAGTATGTTCGCCAAATACTGACAGAACTCTACAACGACACACCTGCCGGACTCTGTGGAAATGAAGACTGCGGACAGATGTCTGCTTGGTATGTTTTCAGTGCGTTAGGCTTCTATCCATTAAATCCTGTTAGTTGCGAGTACGAGATTGGTTCACCGCTCTTCCGCAACGCAACAATCCACTTGGAGAATGGTAATACGTTTAAGGTCGAGGCAGAAGGCTATTCGCCAGAGAAGTATCTTGTAAGGGAAGTACTGCTCAATGGTAAGCGACTTCGTAGCACGAACATTTCGCATGAAGATATTCTAAAAGGTGGAACATTGACATTTGTGATGCAATAATCTCGATAAATAGTGTAAAAAAACTGAACAACTCAGTTTTTTTACACTATTATTATTGTCGTATTAAAAGTTTTTGTATCTTTGCAAAAACAAATCATTACATTAAAACGTTAGCTTATGACAAAATATGTACTCGTTATATTACTTGCTATCTTTATGGTAGGTGCTCCAAAATCAGCAATGGCTGAGTGTATGCCAGAAATTGAGCTCATTGACAATGTGCAGAAGCCCGTCATATCCATAGAGGATAACGTTGTGCGTGTCACAGATGCTTTTGGAATGACAATGAGCATCTACAATCTGGCAGGAGGTGCTCCAGTTATGTCTGTAAAGATTGATAGTCAGGACAAACGATTTGATTTAAACTTGCCAAAGGGTATTTACATTGTTAAAGTTGGTAAGATAGCACGTAAAATTGTGATTAAGTAACAAGTTTTGTCAATATCCAATTTGAATATTAGCAAGTTCTCATTGTTTCTCTTCTTTCTTATGGCTTTTGTTTTATGCTCATGTCATAAGAAAGAAGAACGTATGTATGTATCGTTAGACGATTTTGCGACGTTGCGAACATCCCGTTACGATATTTCTGCGGATAGAGTATTCTCTAATATCCGCACACTCATTCTGTCCGACAAGTCTAACAGTCCAGCTGACATACACGCTCGCAAGCACTACAACACCTGTATGGAGATGCTGTGGATAACGCGTGGTGATGTTTCTTCAAAAGCAGATACCTTACTTAGTTACATCTCTCACGTCGATTCATTGGGCTTCTCTCGTGACAAATTCTATTATTCCTTGCTGAAAGAAGATTTACAACGTGTGCGTGCCCTTGATTTCGATTCTATTAAAACAGCCGACAATTCGGCTGTTAAAGTGTTCGCACGCTTAGAGTATTATCTTACAAAAGCCTTCTTGCGCTACACAGAGGGACAGCGTTTTGGCTTTATGAACCCTTACAAAGCGTTCAACCGACTCGATCAGCGTAAAGACGACACCCTACACGTCACATATCGTTCACTTTATGGTTGGCATACAAGTCTGCCCAATGACACCTATCTTGCAACCGCTTGTGCTGTGATAAAGGGTGATATGGATAAGTTTGCAGACTTTCTCGCAAAGTCGAAGCCCCACAATCCATTATACGCCAAATACATTTCTGCTTTGAACAAGACCAGGGACAAGGACTATCGCCGTCGTTTGCTTTGCAATATAGAGCGTTGTCGCTGGGAAAACGATGGTGACTACCCGCAGCTGCACAAGAAATATGTGGTTGTGAACGTGCCCGCTCTGTATCTGTTTGCCCATGATGGTGACGAACGTCTGGTTATGAAGGTGGCTGTAGGTAGTCTTGAGACGAAGACTCCGCTATTAAGCAGCAAGATAAAACGTATGGACTTCAATCCGCAGTGGATAATACCGAAAAGCATAGTGAAGACAAGCATAATACACCATGTCGGCAATCACGCCTATTTCGATAATAACAATTACTTTGTGAGAGATCGCAACACTGGTAAGATTGTAGCACCGGAGAACGTTACACGCGACATGCTCCTTAGTGCCAACTATTCCGTTGTGCAGTGGGGTGGGCGTGGCAATGCGCTTGGAAGAGTTATTTTCCGTTTCGACAACAATTATAGCATATACCTGCACGACACATCCTCGCCCAGAGTCTTCGCCCGTAACAACCGCATGGTGTCGCATGGTTGCATACGTGTAGAGAAACCCTACGAGTTGGCTGTTTTCATGTTGAACGATAAGGACGAGAAATTGATGGAAAAGATGAAGTACTCTATGGCTGCCGATTTTAGCGAACAGCCATGCGAAGATATGCCAGAAGCAGAACGTCCTAATCGTTCAAAGATGGTGCGTAGTTTGAAGGTAGAACCGTTAGTGCCGATATACATCACCTATTATACGCTCTATCCTGATAGCAATGGCAATCTTGTTCGCTATGACGACATATATGGCTATGACAGTATAATCTACGACAACATACAAAAGTATCTTTAACCAAGATGTTCAAGGCAAAATGAAAGATACAGAAAAGAATAAACTGTTTACTGAATTGGTTGCCCAATATAGCGAAAAACTATATTGGACGATACGTCGTATTGTGCTCAATCACGACGATGTCAACGATGTAATGCAGAATGTCTTTGTAAAAGCATGGAACAACCTTGATCAATTTGAAGAGCGTTCGAAACCATCCACCTGGCTGTATCGTATAGCCATCAACGAGTCGCTCGACTTTCTACGCCGTAAGCGCGACTTCGTAGCTTACGACTCCGATCTTACCGATGGAGTTGGCTCGCGCCTTGTTGCCGACGAATATTTTGACGGCGATGCCACGCAAGCAGCTTTGCAAGAAGCTATTGCAAAGCTGCCCGATGTACAGCGCGTTGTCTTCAATCTTCGCTATTACGAAGAAATGAAGTATTCGGATATGAGTAGCCTGCTCAATACCTCAGAAGGATCCTTAAAAGCAAGCTACCACATTGCCGTGAAGAAAATCTACAACCATCTTCTTTCAAAAAACACTTAACTTGTTTTCTGTTTATGCAGAGATGACCCCATGAATCTGCTTGATGAAATCCTTTAGATTTACAAAATGGTCGCCGAAGATAGCACGCCAGTTGTATTGTTTTAGCGGATACTCCATAAAGCTTTTTGTTTCAATATCGCCATTCATGCTCACGTAGTCGAGGATATTCTTCAGATACTGCTCCTGCTCCGATGTAAGATTATAGCCATCTACAAACTGCTGATATATTTGTAACGCTTTATTGTGGTCGATGCCGTTGATGACACGTATGAAGGCAGCCACATTATTCTTGTACGGATGTCCCTCGGTGAGTGCGTTGTACTCGTCCTTGGTGCCCAACTCCTCGAAGAAGATGCGCTCCAACTCCTGTATATCGGCAGCGGTGAGCTGCTCAAAGTTCTGTATCTTTCGCAGTGTTTCGTTGTTGCTATTCTCTGCCAAGTAATCGATCACTCGCTGCTTGTACGTAGTCTGTATAACCACGTTGACGGGGGCTTTGGAGGTGGTGTATTCGTCCTCTATGTCGATGACGAACTTCTTGTTTTGGCGTTGCTCCTTCAGCAAGTGCACTATTTCGCGCAGTTCTCTGCGCACACTCTCCAACGCGTCAAGCGACTCGTTCTCCCAGAACTGTGGTGCCTGCACCATTCGTATGGTGTTGATGTGTGCCATTACAGCCGGCACAGTAGCCTTCTTCTCCAATATTGCAGCCACGTTCACCACTACTTGGCGGAATTGTCCCACACTTACCGTTGTGTTGATATGTGCCAGCATTATGTGGAGCATCACCACGTCAAACCTCTTTGTCTCCTCTTCGTCCTTTTCTACAGGTACAAGATGGCTAATCTTTTTTAGTTGTAGGGCGCCCACCTCCGAGATACATGTCCACTTGTCCTTCTCACGGAACGGCTCAATGATGTCCAGGAACGGTCGCGTCTCCTTGCGCTCCTTGCCGATGGAAGCCACCTGCTTGTGCAGCAGTGTTTTCAAATCGTCGTGCAGTTGCTTGTCGAACGGCTTTTCCTGATGTTCGGCACTCTGCAGTTCTTTCGCAATGTCTACGCGCAGCTCGAAGAGTCGCTGGGTTAGTGTCTTTATGTTTGTCGGTGCTATGTCGTCGCCATTCTTCGAGAAGTAGGTGAAGTTGCCACACCAGTCGAAGATGTAGAACTCCTTCTTGTTTTGGTCTGGACCGAAGATGTTCTGGCACAGACGTGTGCCGCGACCAATCATCTGGTCGAACTTGATCTTCGACTTCACTATCTTGAAGAACACGAGGTTAAGAATCTCCGGCACGTCGATGCCGGTGTCGAGCATATCCACCGACACCGCTATCTGTGGCATCTTTTCAGCCTCCCTGAAGTCGGCTATGATAGCCGAATGATGCTTCACCTGATTGTCTATCAGCTGACAGTAGTCGGCACCGCGCTCTGGGTAAAGCGCACGAAAACGCTCCACTATGCGCTCTGCGTGCTTGTGGTTGTATGCAAAGATGATTGTCTTGCCCACATCCTCGCCACAATTAATCTTCAAGCCGTTGGTCATCAGCTCCGAGAGTACGTTGTCGATGGTGTCGTCGTTGATGAGGTAGCGGAACAGTTCGTTGCCCTGTATGTCGCGGTGATACTCCTGACCATTCGGTATGCCCTTCAGAGCCTTCTCGTATTCCCACACCTTTTCCAGTTCGTCACGCTCCTCCTTGTTCAGTTCGTCATACTTAATGCCGCGGTTTATCATCTTCGATGTGCAGTTCTTCAGACGGTAGGGGCAGAGATATCCGTCACCGATAGCCTCGTCGTAGGTGTATTCGTAGTTGGGCGCATTCTCAAGCTCAAGCAACTTGAATGTGTTCTTGTCAATCTCTGCGCGTGGCGTTGCTGTCAATCCGATGAGGAGCGAGTCGAAATATTGGAAAATAGCTCCATACTTGCCGAACACGCTTCGGTGAGCCTCATCGATGATGATGAGGTCGAAGTGTCCCACGGAGAACTCCACCGGCACCGCGTTGATGTAGTTGATCATCGTCTGATAGGTAGAGAAGATGAAGCGTGCATCTAAGTCGGGGTCTGTGTCCTCCGACAGACAGCTCATCGACTCGCTGGGCAGAAACTCCTCAAACTTTCCATGTGCCTGATTTACCAGTTCGGTGCGGTCGGCAAGGAAGAGCACCTTCTTTATCCAGTTGTTGTTCGAGAGCAGTTTGCAGAGCGATATGCTCACGCGTGTCTTGCCCGTGCCGGTAGCAAGCACAAGCAGTCCACGGCGATGCTTCTTGTTGAGCCATTCCACCAAACTCTTGATAGCTGTCTTTTGATACGGACGGTTGGTTATCTCTTCGTCGATGGTGAGGTCGGTGATATCGGCACGTCCACGTTTCTGTATCATGCGCTCAAGGTCGTCCTCGCTGTGGAACGAGATAACCTCACGGTCTCGATATCCCAAGCCGTCAATCACCTTGGTCTCGTAGCCATTGGTATAGTATATCACCGGTCGCACACCATGCTTCTTCTCCAGTCCGTCGGCATACTCCATAGCTTGCTTGCGTCCTTTGTCTGCGTTCTGTATGGTGCTCTTCGCCTCAATCACCGCCAATGGCTTGCCGCCTTTGCTGTACAACACATAGTCGGCGTAGCCAACGCCCGATGGATACGTAGCCTTGTCCATGCCGTCAATCTTCACCTCGATGGCAGCCTTGCCACCCTGTATGTCGCCCTTCACATTAAGAATTTCCCAATTGGCTTCGTTCAGCATATAGTCGATGAGACACTTGCGTGTGATTGCCTCGCTCGCGAGCGACTCCTTCGGCTCCTGCTCAGGTGTTTTCGGGTGCTCTATCGCCTCAGCCGGCACGCTGTCTACCACCTGCAGCGACACGGTAGGCTCCGACTGGTCAGCCACGTGCATCCCACTGAAGCCAGTAGGCACAAGCGTAGCATCGAAGGCTTTAATTTCTTTTATGGCTTGCCAGCGGAAGAGGAAACCGCTCACAACATAGTACAAGGCACGCAGACAGACGAAGGCATCGTTCTTCCTCACCGGCTGCGAACCAATGTGCGAGGCGTAGTTGCCAATCTTCTTCACCGTGCGCATGTGTTGCTCAAAGTTCCAGTCGTCGTTGATAAATGCGTCTATCTGTGGGCGTTTTATCATCTGGCTGAGCGTTTCGTAAGGGTCTAAGGTTACGTTTGCCATCGAAAGGTGGTTCTTCACCAACCATTCCAATGCCTTACGCGCATTGCTCGCACTCTCCTCAGGGAATGTGCTTTGAAATATTTCTGCCTTGTCGCAGTATTCGTGTAGCTGGGCGAAGTCGGGTATTATCTCAGCCAGTTTCTTGATAAAGTCAAAGTTCTTCATATATTATAATGTATGTAGGGTCGTTGTATTTGTTTGTCATAAATCACAGGAACGCCATCTTCCTTACCCTCCGCCATAAAGATACGGAATTCGGCTGTACTATTTCGTATTTCAAATTTCTTTGCCATATATTCAAGTTTTTAGAGTCGTCTATAATATGGATGGTTGATGCAAAGCGTAGGAGGCTATGGCGTCCTCGCTGTAGTTTGTGCAAGTAGCTGGCTATCTATAGGAGGGTATAGCATCCATGCTATACCCACTCGATCAACTGCAAATTAAGGCAGAGTGGGTTGGGCAGGGATGCCCAACCCTCATAAGTTTCCGCTACTCGAACCAATGCTGCATACGAGAGGCGAGGAGGGTTTCAAGGTCGGTTATCGCCTTCGTCACCTCTGACTTCTGATGCTCTATCTGCTCTATGCGTTGGGCGAAGAGGCGTTGGAGGGGGAGGGGAGGAAGGAAGACAGATATCTTTTCTATTTCTTTAGTTGAGATATGTGTCACTTTAAATCCCTTTGCATATTTCGCTTTCTCATTATAAAATGCCTTTGTCATAGTATAATACGAAAGAAAAGTTCCATCTTGTTCATGATGAAGTATAGCTGCATCAGAACCTACAATAACATCATAATTTCCTAACCATGCAGTACTTTTGCATGAACCTTCGACATCTTCACTTGTTATTGCCATAACTAAATCACCAGTGTGGGCAACCTTGTATTTTGGTAATAAATTATGTGGAATAGAAGTATAATGCTTTTTAGTCCTTGCCCCCAAGATTGTATGTAATTGACCATAATGAATACAAGGAAGCCCGTCTTCTGTAAAATCCTTTTTAGATATACCAGCCCCTCTTTCTACAGAGCCAATTTCACCTATTTTCTTCACTTCCCATCCTTTTTCATTTTCCACGGGGTCTCCAAACATCTCATAGAAGATGCTTTGTGCGAGGTTGTCATAATCTTTCAGTTGCTCCTTCTTTAGACGAATCAACTCGTTAATCTTGTCAAGTTCGGAGACAATGGAGAGTTGGGTGGTAATATCAGGTAAAGGTAATAGAGCGTTTGTTAAATCTCCAAGTTTGATATACTTTATTATTCCACCAATACTTTTTCGTCTTAATTCTTCAATATACAAATTAAAGAAAGCGAAAATATAACGCATTTCAACTCCATTAACATAATTTTTTAGTTGAAGAATGTAGGTCCTTTGGTATGCATTAAATTTACCATTATAATATTTTACATTTAAATCGCCATTTCCTGCAATCAAAATACATTCACAATCGTATGCATATGTATTTATGGATAATGGAATTCTTGAGCAAGTGAAAAAGGGATATAATCCATCCTCATTAGCTGCGTTTGCATCTAATTTTCCCGTGGTAATATTACAAGGTAGGTTCTATTAATTCATAAATTCGAGTGGAAGCCGTTCCGTCAGATACAA
>ERZ791680.1637-NODE-1637-length-13101-cov-6.769891_pt1 | contig 13101 bp, 11 predicted proteins | sample MGYA00510051_ERZ791680 | MGnify/ENA primary metagenome ERZ791680 (study PRJEB30046, sample SAMN00715238) | human gut metagenome | study: EMG produced TPA metagenomics assembly of the A metagenome-wide association study of gut microbiota in type 2...
GAGGGTTCTAGGTGTCACCCCGCCTCACTTAAGAGTTTGGAGTCGGGAGTTTAGGACGCTAGGGCAGGGCATGAAAAAGCCCGTAGCGGGCTGCTACGGGCGTCTGACGCGGTGGAAAGGGGGAGGGGATGTTGTCTACATGGCTCTGCTGTAGTTAGTGGGTTGCGCTCCGGCAGCGGTCCTGATCAATCGTCACCCTTTCTCGGTCCTTCAACGTTCCTGACAACGAGCCTCCTTTTCGCCAATCCATCGACAATCACCGCGAGTCCCTGCTCGAACGCTGCGTCCGGACCGGCTTCGTCGAAGGCGTCTATCGCGGCCCGCAACAGCGGCGAGAGCGGAGCCTGTTCAACGGTGCCGCCGCGCTCGCCGGCATCGCTGTCGCCGGCCTGCTCCTCAAGCACGGCCCCAACAGTGAAGTAGCTGATTGTCATCAGCGCATTGACGGCGTCCCCGGCCGAAAAACCCGCCTCGCAGAGGAAGCGAAGCTGCGCGTCGGCCGTTTCCATCTGCGGTGCGCCCGGTCGCGTGCCGGCATGGATGCGCGCGCCATCGCGGTAGGCGAGCAGCGCCTGCCTGAAGCTGCGGGCATTCCCGATCAGAAATGAGCGCCAGTCGTCGTCGGCTCTCGGCACCGAATGCGTATGATTCTCCGCCAGCATGGCTTCGGCCAGTGCGTCGAGCAGCGCCCGCTTGTTCCTGAAGTGCCAGTAAAGCGCCGGCTGCTGAACCCCCAACCGTTCCGCCAGTTTGCGTGTCGTCAGACCGTCTACGCCGACCTCGTTCAACAGGTCCAGGGCGGCACGGATCACTGTATTCGGCTGCAACTTTGTCATGCTTGACACTTTATCACTGATAAACATAATATGTCCACCAACTTATCAGTGATAAAGAATCCGCGCGTTCAATCGGACCAGCGGAGGCTGGTCCGGAGGCCAGACGTGAAACCCAACAGACCCCTGATCGTAATTCTGAGCACTGTCGCGCTCGACGCTGTCGGCATCGGCCTGATTATGCCGGTGCTGCCGGGCCTCCTGCGCGATCTGGTTCACTCGAACGACGTCACCGCCCACTATGGCATTCTGCTGGCGCTGTATGCGTTGATGCAATTTGCCTGCGCACCTGTGCTGGGCGCGCTGTCGGATCGTTTCGGGCGGCGGCCGGTCTTGCTCGTCTCGCTGGCCGGCGCTGCTGTCGACTACGCCATCATGGCGACGGCGCCTTTCCTTTGGGTTCTCTATATCGGGCGGATCGTGGCCGGCATCACCGGGGCGACTGGGGCGGTAGCCGGCGCTAATATTGCCGATATCACTGATGGCGATGAGCGCGCGCGGCACTTCGGCTTCATGAGCGCCTGTTTCGGGTTCGGGATGGTCGCGGGACCTGTGCTCGGTGGGCTGATGGGCGGTTTCTCCCCCCACGCTCCGTTCTTCGCCGCGGCAGCCTTGAACGGCCTCAATTTCCTGACGGGCTGTTTCCTTTTGCCGGAGTCGCACAAAGGCGAACGCCGGCCGTTACGCCGGGAGGCTCTCAACCCGCTCGCTTCGTTCCGGTGGGCCCGGGGCATGACCGTCGTCGCCGCCCTGATGGCGGTCTTCTTCATCATGCAACTTGTCGGACAGGTGCCGGCCGCGCTTTGGGTCATTTTCGGCGAGGATCGCTTTCACTGGGACGCGACCACGATCGGCATTTCGCTTGCCGCATTTGGCATTCTGCATTCACTCGCCCAGGCAATGATCACCGGCCCTGTAGCCGCCCGGCTCGGCGAAAGGCGGGCACTCATGCTCGGAATGATTGCCGACGGCACAGGCTACATCCTGCTTGCCTTCGCGACACGGGGATGGATGGCGTTCCCGATCATGGTCCTGCTTGCTTCGGGTTGCATCGGAATGCCGGCGCTGCAAGCAATGTTGTCCAGGCAGGTGGATGAGGAACGTCAGGGGCAGCTGCAAGGCTCACTGGCGGCGCTCACCAGCCTGACCTCGATCGTCGGACCCCTCCTCTTCACGGCGATCTATGCGGCTTCTATAACAACGTGGAACGGGTGGGCATGGATTGCAGGCGCTGCCCTCTACTTGCTCTGCCTGCCGGCGCTGCGTCGCGGGCTTTGGAGCGGCGCAGGGCAACGAGCCGATCGCTGATAGAGGTTTATAGCGGCTTCGTTCCCTTCCGCAACCGTCAGCATGATCTGCTCCACATGCTCGCGGCCATAGTCTATCACCGCCCGCAGCAGCATACCGGCGACCCCTCGGCCTCGCTGTTCGGGCTCCACGAAAACGCCGGACAGATGCGCCTTGTGAGCGTCCTTGGGGCCGTCCTCCTGTTTGAAGACCGACAGCCCAATGATCTCGCCGTCGATGTAGGCGCCGAATGCCACGGCATCTCGCAACCGTTCAGCGAACGCCTCCATGGGCTTTTTCTCCTCGTGCTCGTAAACGGACCCGAACATCTCTGGAGCTTTCTTCAGGGCCGACAATCGGATCTCGCGGAAATCCTGCACGTCGGCCGCTCCAAGCCGTCGAATCTGAGCCTTAATCACAATTGTCAATTTTAATCCTCTGTTTATCGGCAGTTCGTAGAGCGCGCCGTGCGTCCCGAGCGATACTGAGCGAAGCAAGTGCGTCGAGCAGTGCCCGCTTGTTCCTGAAATGCCAGTAAAGCGCTGGCTGCTGAACCCCCAGCCGGAACTGACCCCACAAGGCCCTAGCGTTTGCAATGCACCAGGTCATCATTGACCCAGGCGTGTTCCACCAGGCCGCTGCCTCGCAACTCTTCGCAGGCTTCGCCGACCTGCTCGCGCCACTTCTTCACGCGGGTGGAATCCGATCCGCACATGAGGCGGTCGCAAGGGCGGACGAAAATTCGCGCTCACCAAAGCTCAGGTGCGTCTCGCGCAAGCCGCCATGGCCCAGCGCGATACTTCAGTTTCCGATCTCTGCAAGGAACTCGGCATCGAGCGCGTCACTCTCTACCGATATGTCGGTCCCAAAGGCGAGCTCAGAGACCATGGAAAGCATGTTCTCGGACTTACGTCGCAACTCGTTTCTTTTCGCAAGTTGAGCCACCTCCGCGCTTCATCAGAAAACTGAAGGAACCTCCATTGAATCGAACTAATATTTTTTTTGGTGAATCGCATTCTGACTGGTTGCCTGTCAGAGGCGGAGAATCTGGTGATTTTGTTTTTCGACGTGGTGACGGGCATGCCTTCGCGAAAATCGCACCTGCTTCCCGCCGCGGTGAGCTCGCTGGAGAGCGTGACCGCCTCATTTGGCTCAAAGGTCGAGGTGTGGCTTGCCCCGAGGTCATCAACTGGCAGGAGGAACAGGAGGGTGCATGCTTGGTGATAACGGCAATTCCGGGAGTACCGGCGGCTGATCTGTCTGGAGCGGATTTGCTCAAAGCGTGGCCGTCAATGGGGCAGCAACTTGGCGCTGTTCACAGCCTATCGGTTGATCAATGTCCGTTTGAGCGCAGGCTGTCGCGAATGTTCGGACGCGCCGTTGATGTGGTGTCCCGCAATGCCGTCAATCCCGACTTCTTACCGGACGAGGACAAGAGTACGCCGCAGCTCGATCTTTTGGCTCGTGTCGAACGAGAGCTACCGGTGCGGCTCGACCAAGAGCGCACCGATATGGTTGTTTGCCATGGTGATCCCTGGTCCGACACTTCGTCCGATCGGTCGGCCCACCGTATCGCCGCTTTTGCCGCCCGCGAACGGGACCCCTCGCCGATCAATCTCACGCTGCCGGAAGAGATGGTGCCTGCGGCACGGCGCTCTTTTCCCAAAAAACGCTCGACGCACTCCCGCGGCGCGTCGGAGGAGATCTCCTTGCGTCTGGCGGAATCCCGCCTTCTTTCGCTTGTGAAAGACGCCCTCTCCGGAAGTCGGGGAAAGCTGATCGTTCTCTGCGGTCCCCGGAACGCCGGACGGGAGCGACTTTTTTCGGAGATTCTTCCCCAAACGCCTTCGATCGATCTGATGCGCCCCGAAGATCGGAAAGACGCCGAGGAGGCGCCGCTCTCGCTCTTGAGCAGCTACGCTCCGTTTCCGACGCTTCTTGTGCGCAACATTCATCTCTCGCCGAAGCTTCTGTCCGTGATGCTCGACCTCGCGGGGAAACCCGACCTTCGAGAGAAGCTGAAAATGCCCAAGGTGGTCGTAGCGGACTCGTTCGTACGCGTCCCCGAAGTGGAATCGGCCGCAGAAAGGCTTTCCGACGTGGCAACCCTTCGCATCCGTACGCTTACGCGCGGCGAAATGACGGGCGGCGGACGAGACCTTCTCGAGCGTCTCGGGACGCTGGACTTTCCCGGCAAGCTCTCCTATGACGAATGCAACCGAGGCCTTGTCCTCGGTGAAGCGATGCGAGGCGGCTATCCGACGTGCCGAGACGGCACGCCCGACGAAAGGCACGACTTTTTCCATGATCTCATTCGCGCCGTCTGCCACACCGATCTGCCCGTGATCAGCCGCCTCAAAAATCCGCAGACCCTGCGCAAGGTCTACCGCATGGTTGGCGCCGCTTCGGGCGAAGTGCTGAATCTCACGCAAATCGCCAGGGTGCTCGATATCGGTCGGCCGCTTGTACGGCGCTGCGTTGAGGCGCTTGAATCTCTTTATCTCGTCGAGGCGGTTCCCGTTTGGTCGGGGGCCGACCGATTCGAGCGCAGCATCCGCAGTCCCAAACACGTCGTTACCGATTCCGGATGGCTCTGCGGGTTGCTCGGACAGTGCGCCGTAGACCCGAACGTCCTCCCGAACGTGAGGCCCGACGACGTCCGACGACTTCTTTCGGGATGGACCTGGGCGCAGTTGGCCGCCCTTGTCGACGACGACTCTCCCTGGGCGCTTCGGCACTTTGCGCTTCGTACCGGTCTCACCGTCGAGTGGCTGCTCGAACACCGGGAGAACGGCCGGCTCATTGCGCTGCAGACCTCGTCAAAAGAAAACGTCGGCCCGGAAGACTTCTCGATGCTCGCGAAATTCCGGTCGCTCGTCGGCGAGGATCAGCCGGTCCAAAGCGTACTTTTCTACTGCGGACAGAGCGTTCGCCGCTACGACGGCGTTGGGGCGGCGGTTCCCTTTGCGCACTTGTGGCGTTGAGGGTCCGCGCCCCCGGCGTTCGTGCCGGACGGAGCGAAATACGGACTTTCTCATCGTCCGGACGGCGCGTCAGCGAAGATCGGGCTCTTCCAGAAGGTACGCGGCCTCAAAAAGTCGACGCTCAAACCCGCAACTCGTACGGTATGCCGTCCGGGCGCGCTTCCACTCCTCGGGCGAAGCTTCCGAACCAAGCCGCGCGGCCAAATTTACCGCCCGATCGACCGTTTCCGAGTACGCCGGATCGCCGTAGGCGGCGAGCCACTCGGCGTACGGGTTGCCTTCGAGCTTGCGCGTGCGCGCAATCGCCATTCCCATGCGTTCGTAGACGGTGAAACACGGCAACAGCGCGGCAAAGCCCGCCAGAAGCGGCGCGTGTTCGGCGGACTCCCGCTCGTGGCGCATGTAGGCGGCGGTCGTGGGACGCAGAACGTAGAAAGGACTCTCCTCGGGCTTGCCGCCCACGATCTTCGTAAAGAGCCCTTCGGTCCAAGGCTTCATCGCGCGCGTTTCTTCGGCCCAACGGCGGCAAAGCGCCCGATCGTCCCCTTCGAGGCGGTCGCCGAAACGATCGAAAGAGAGCGCGTAGTTGTCGAGGTAGTGAAGATTCTGCGCGAAGTACCAGGCGAACGCGTCCTTGGCGAGCGTTCCCGCAGCCGCTTCCCTGACGAAGGGATCCGCAAGCACCGCGACGGTTTCCGACTCGCCCGCGGCGAGAAGTTCGGCCAACCGGTCGTCCGTCGGACGCGTCCCCTTTCCCAACGCGAACGCAGGGACCATCGAAATGGCTCCGAACATCGTCAGCAGATTACGTCTTTTCACGGTCAATCCTTTTTTTTTAGAGAAAAAAGAAGCGGAACCTCCTTCTGTGGGAAGTTCCGCTTCGTCGTCGTTTTCAATCAGTGTTTCGACTTCTTTTCATAGGCGGCGAGCTTCGTCTCAAAGTCGTTGAGCGAATTTCCCACCACTTTGTGCAGAGCGATCAGCGCCACCAAGTTCGGGAGCACCATCAGACCGTTGAAGAGGTCGGCGAGCGCCCAGACGAGGTCGACCTTGAGGACGGCGCCCACGCCGATGAAGAGGCACACGATCACGCGGTAGGGAAGCACCGCGTATTCGCCCCAGAGGAAGCGCACGTTCTGTTCGGCAAAGAAGTTCCAGCCGATGATCGTCGAATAGGCGAAGAAGAAGAGGCAGACGGCCACGAAGCCCATCCCGAAGGTGCCGAGACCCTGCGTGTAGGCCTTCTGCGTGAGTTCGATGCCGGTCGTCTGGAAGTCGAGCACGCCCGTGACGAGAATCACGATCCCCGTGAAGGTCACGACCACGACCGTGGCGAAGACGCCGAACATCGCGACGAGGCCCTGAATGGCGGGGTGTTCGACCTTGGCGACGGCGTGCGCGTGCGGGGTGGAACCCATGCCGGCTTCGTTCGAGAAGAGACCGCGCGCCACGCCGAACTGCATGGCCTTGGCGACCGTGAGACCGAGGGCGCCGCCCGCGACGGCCTGCGGATTGAAGGCCGCCTCAAAGATGAGCGCGAAGGCGGGACCGACTTCGGAGAGATGTTCGAGGATCACGTAGGAGCCGCCGATCAAATAGATCCCGGCCATGATCGGAACGAGCTTTTCCGCGACGCTCGCGAGACGTCCGAGACCGCCGAAGAAGACGAGCCCCGAGATGACGGCCGTAATGACGCCCGTCACCGCAAGCGGCGCCCCGAAGGCCGTGTTCATGGCCTGCGAGATCGAATTCGACTGCACGGCGTTGCCGATGCAGCCGAGCGCGATGATGATGGCGATCGAGAAGAAGACGGCGAGGGGTTTGAATTTCTTGCCGAGCCCCTGCGTGATGTAGTAGGCCGGACCGCCCACGACGTGGCCGTTGGCGTCATGCCCCTTGTAGGTCTGCGCGAGAACGGCTTCGGCAAAGATCGTGGCCATCCCGAAGAAGGCCGCAACCCAGAGCCAGAAAAGCGCCCCCGGACCGCCCGAAACGAGCGCCGTGGCGGTACCCGCGACGTTGCCCGTGCCCACCTGAGCGGCGATGGCCGTGGCGAGCGCCTGAAACGAACTCATCCCCGACTTGTCGGCGCGTTTGCCGAAGAAGGACGCGCCGCCGAAGAGGTAGCGCGCGGCGAGCCCGAACTTGCGGATTTGAACGAATCGAAGCTTGATGGTGTAGAAGATCCCCGTCCCGCACAAAAGCGGAACGAGGAAGAATACGCCCCAGAGGACGCTGTTGATTTCTGATACGAGATGGTTGAGGTATTCCATGGCGAGGGTGACCCGGAAACGTTGGAGGAGAGGCTCTCTATGAAGCCGTTTTTGTCGATCATAGCCGCCGGAATCCGAGGAACCCCAGGGAAATCCGTTATTTCTGAGAAAAGAAGATTCTTTTTGAGAAAAATCAATAAAAGAGAGTGTATTACCTCATTGCAAAAATCCGTTTTTCTCGAGTTTTCCCTTCCCAAGAAGCAATATGCGGAGTGCCCACGTCCGTCACAAAACAGCGCCGCCCGAAGTTCGGGCGGCGCTCTGCGCGAACGGACGGATTTTCCATTTATCCGCCCGAATCACACGGGATCAGAAGTTCCACGTAGCTCCGACATTGACGGTCCAGGTGTCTTCCATCTCACCGCCGAAATCGTGCTTGCCGACCGCCCAAAGGCGCGAATCGGAGCCCGTTTCCCAGGCAAGACCGAAGACCGCGTCGTACCAGGTATCGTCGCCGGCAATTTCGTAGCGAACCGTTTGGTCTACACCCTTCATCGAGCCTTCGCGGTCGCCGAGCCATTCGTGAAGAACGTCCACTCCGACCCAGAGGCTCATCCTGCGGCCCTGGTCGCTCGAGAGCACTTTGCCCACACGCAGGCCGGCGCGGCCGATGAGGCTGTCGGTATCTTCCGCTTCGATGCGGATGTCCTGACTCGTACGGTAGTCGTAGTCGGTGATGTGCGTGTACTGCACCTGCAGTTGCGGTTCGATCCACCAGGCCGAATCGTTCTCAAACCGATGACCGGCTTCGAACGACGCCGCGGCCGCCCAGTAGTCGAACTTGCCCGCCGCGTCGTAAAGCGTCGAATTGTCGCGTCGATAGAGAAGATTCGTCTCGGCGTCGTACCAACCGATACGTCCGACGACGTCGTAGTAGACGCCGTTGTCGCCCAACCACGTCCGATAGGCGCTCAGACGATAGCGGTTCGCTTCGGAGTCGCCACCCACGCGATCGTACTCGACGTCGCCCTCAGCAACATCGAACGCCACGCCGTGAACGAGCTTTCCCTCTTCTTCGGCCCTCGCGGCCTCATAGCCCAGCTGGAAGCCGTCGGTTTCCGCCGTAAAGCCGTCCATGCCGAAGCGGTTGTGCGTGTATCGAATCCAAAGACCGTCATCCTGCGTGCCGTTGTAGCGGGCTTCACCGCGGCGGTCGCGAAGGGTTTCCATCGTGGTCGCCATCAGGTAGCCGAGGTTGGCGCCGAGTTCGGTCGTGCCGACCACCGCCATGTCGGTTCGATTCTCTCCGCCGTTCGTAATGAAGAGGTTGTCGAGTGCGGAGTGCCAATCCTGTTGCTGCTGCCACGTCCAGGAGGATTCGTCGTACTCACTCTGCGCGTTTTTTTTCGTCGCGTTCCACACGATAGGTCGTGTAGGTCGTGCGGCCAGGCCCGTAGGCTTCGGCCGTAACCGTCACGTTTTCGGGCACGCGGGCGATGTGGATGTAGGTGCTCGGGTCGTCCGCGCGCACGTCGAGCGGATGGTCCGTGGCGCCTTCCGCGTTCCAGAGAACGAGATTGAGGTTTGACGCCTCCCCGTCTTTGGTCTGGTCGATGATGAGAAGGTCGTGGTTCTCGTTGTTTTCGGCATAGAAATTCACCGTACCGCCCGTACCGTCGAGCTCCTGAATGCGGAAACGCTTCACGCCCTGGTCGATCGTCTCCGACACGTTGGTGCCGAGATCATCCTGAGCGATCGACATGTCGAAGTCCTGACGCAGATACCGCAAGTCGAGGACGCCGCCTTCCATCTTAAGATGGTAGACGCCGTTGTCGACCGTCTCATACCCTTCGCCCTTCTCGGGGGCCGTGGGTAGCGGCGTGCTCTGCTCATCCCCGGTCGTCGGGATGTCGAGATCGTTGAGTTTTGTCGGATCGTCGATCGTCGTACCGCCCTTCAGCGTGTTGTTCTTCAGCACGTAGGACGATGAATTCTCATCCCATACGCGAAGGTTGTACTGATCGGCGGCGTCGTATTTCGCATAACCCGTATTGACATGCATCTCTCCGGGCTCGCCGGTGAAGAAGGTCTTGTCGAGAATGTCGAAGTTCCAGCCGCCCCAGGACCGGGTCGGATACCAGGTTGCCCCGTTGGAAAGAGACAATTGAATGTTGCCCCCCAACGACTGAGTCTCCTGCTTGTACTGGTCTTTGGCCCATGCTTCAAACGTTTCTGTAGCGCCAACATAGGAATCCAAGAGCTCGACGGCTTCGCCCACCAGACGATGGCGTTCATAAACGTTGCCGACCAGCGTCGACCCGGCGTTCGTAAGACTGATGGTTACGTCGCTGCGCGTAACCGTTCCCACGATGGGATCTACGGAGTCGGTCGTATCGCCCGCCGAGGCGGTCTCAATGGTTCCCGTATCCCGCTCAAACGTATTGGATTTCGAGCCCGCTCCGTTGAGGACGCCCGAAACCACGTCGCCCCGGATGTCGAGCCACCCCGATGCCCCGTCCGAGATCTCAACCGTTGCGCCGTTCGCGGCAATGACGGCCGTGCGCAGCGTCTGCGACGTCGTCGTTTGACCGCCCGTCGCATCACTCAGATATTTATCGAACTTTTCTTTAAGATTCTCGAGAAAATCTTTGTTGACAGGCTGCTCTCCTTCGCCGCCTTTAACAAACAGACTGTCGTCGTCGCCGACGATCAGGGTCGAATCGGCATCGCTCGGCGCAAAACTGTCCGACCAACCCCAAATGCGGTTTACGCCGTCGCCGGCCTTAAATTTCACCTTGCCTTCTTTCAGCGGATCGAGCACGCCGAGAGTGGAAGCGGCCGCAATGGCGCTCACCAAATGATGGTTGTTGCGTCCCTTGACGACGATGTCGCCCCCCGACTGAAAGTCAATCGTGCCGCCTTCATTGCTGAAAACGCCGAAGACTTCATGCAACTGTTGAGGCTCGTTTTCCATCGGACGGGCCGTAACGCTCACCACCGTTCGGCCTTGGAATTCGGTAAGGCCGTACTTTTCGATCGATTCGGGATCCTTAAACGTCAATTTGCCGTCAACCGTGTCGAAAATATCGTCGTAAACGGTTCTGTCGTTGGCGCCGAAACCGGTCACCACGCCCGCAGCGATGTACTGTCCCTCGAGCGTATTTCCGCTGTCGCCTCTCTCCGCCTTGTTATCTTCGAAGGTGAAGTCGCTGATCAAGAAGGTGTCTTGCTCGAACGTCATCCAACTGCGCTTATTGACGACCGAGAGCCCGAGCATGGCGGAGCTGTCGCCCGCATTCGTGCCGCTCACCGTGGAGTTGCGCGTGACAACGTTCACCTCGGATTCGAACACGAAGTTTTTGATATAACGATCCGCCTCGCCTGCTCCATTTTCCGACAGCGTTGCATCCCGAAAAACCGCAATCGCGGGCGAATAGCTCGCTTCCTCTCCGGAGAAATCCCAGGCGATGTTGAAGGCGTTGAAGCTTCCGTCGACAGCCGTTCCGGCGTTGACGTGGACAACGGCATAGTCATCACCCGCAATTGGGTTTGACCCATCTTTGAACGTGAGCTCATACGGGCTGCCGTCATCCGGCGCGCTTGAATTCCACCAACGAACGTCGGTGCGGCCGAAGTGGGTAGTCCCGTCGAGCAGAATCAAGGCGCTGCGCTGCTTTTCGTCGTCAGTAACGTCGGGATTCGCCTCTTTCCAAAGCTCGCTCGTCAGCGCCTCGGGATCAAAGGAGACGGCTACTTCCTTGATGTTCGAGGAATCGTCGGGCCAGACAAACGGCTCCGCATACGCCGAGACCGTTCCCATGGAAAGGAGAGCCGCCAAAACGGAGGCCCTCAGCCAGTTTTCACGGAAGGGAAGGCGGCCGCTCGTCAAGCCGCCGCTGCGATCGATTTGATTGTTCTTCATGGCGATTGGATGGGGTTGTGGTTTGTCGATTCAAGAAACACCTCCCCTTGATTTCAGCCGCATTGAGCCAGGTCCGAGCTCGTTTTTTCATTGCGACTGATGGACTTTTTCAGGGAGGGCACATTGAACGGTTTATCAAAACCGTTGCCGACTGTCCATGCCGTGAAATCACTACTCTCGCGATCGCAGCCGATTTAGCCTTTCCGCAGAATCCCCTTCTTTCGCGAGCTCTCGGCCAGAGCCCTTATGCCCGAGCCTTTTCCAAACGAACGTCGTGAAAAAACGACTCCTTTTCCGTTCGTTTCGTCCGATGTTGCGGATACGTCACATGGGAGACTTGGCGGACGCTCTGCTCTGTCGCGATTCGGGTTCTTTGCCACGACGAAGCATTCTCTGCTTACGAAAAGGCCTCTCCGGCAGGAGAGGCCCCGAGACTCCCCAAAAGGCTCACCACTCGCCCGAAAGCGCCATGATGACGTTCGTGTAGGTGTCGTAGAGCGTCGTGAGGTAGCGCTCGTCGAAGTCGACGTTTTCCGTCGTGTGGACGGGCTTGCCATCGCGCGTCGGCATGGCGCCCACAATGAAGTAGCCGGCCTTGCCGCCGCGTTGCTGCACGCGGCGGAACATGACGGTCGCGTCATCCGAATAGGTGACGGTGAGATGCGGCTGAATATTGCGGCAGTATCGCGCGCGCTTTGCGCAGACGGTGATGAGCTGGCTCACGCTGTCGTCGGGGGTGAAGTCGACCGCTTCTCCCACGACGCGGTGCTTCATCTGCACGTCAAAGGCCATGGCCATCCCGGCGCAGCGCTGCACGGCCTCGTGCGCGAGATAGTCCTTGATCTTTTCGTTCGCGCCGCGCACTTCGATCTGCATCGTGGCGTGGGCCGCCACGACGTTGCGGCCTTCGCCCGCGTGGAGGTTCCCCACGTTCACGCGGGTCATCCCGTCGCCGTGACGCGGAAGAGCCATGAGGTTGATCGCGGCGTTGGCGGCGGCCATGAGGGCGTTGCGCCCCGTCTGCGGGTGCATGCCCGCATGCGAGGGTCGGCCGATGAATTCGAAGTCGATCTTTTCCGTGCAGAGGAACTTGCTCGGCGCCGTATAGACGGTTCCCGGCGGCTGATCGAGCCCGAAGTGCGCGCAGATGATCGTGTCGACGTCGTCCAAGACGCCCGAGCGCACGAAGGCGTAGGCGCCGCGCGAGCCTTCTTCGGCGGGCTGGAAGATGAACTTGATCTTCCCCGTGAGGCGCTCCTTGTTGGCGGCGATGAAGCGCCCGAGTTCCAGAAGAACCGCCTGATGCCCGTCGTGCCCGCAGGCGTGCATGACGCCCGGGCGCATCGAGTGGAAGTTTTCGCGCGTCGGCAGATGGTCGGGATCCTCGGGTTCGCTCACGTAGAGGGCGTCGAGTTCGGCGCGGATGCAGATCGTCTTGCCGGGGCGTTTCGTGTCGAAGACCGCGACGCAGCCCGTGAGGCCCTCCATTCGGTCGAGGAGCTGACGGGGCACGCCCTGATCCTTCGCATAGAGCTCCGCGTGCTGCGCCTCTTCCGGGTCGCGACCGCGCACGTAGTCGGGCTGAAGGATTTCGCGCCCGACCTTCACTTCAAATCCCAGACCGCTCAGCACTTCCGCAGCCCGTGCGGTGCTCAGAAATTCGCACCACCCCACTTCCGGCGTCATGTGGATCGCGCGGCGGCGCTCGATCAGATCGCTTTCGTGAACGGGGTCCACCCAGTCGGGGAGAAAACCTTCCCGGGGCGTATCGACAACGGAAATCGGCATGAACGGTCCCAAAAAAAAATGAGGCTTCGGGGATATATGTGGGCAAAAAGAGCCATTTATCCCCCTAAATCGTA
>ERZ791680.1648-NODE-1648-length-12941-cov-3.028558_pt1 | contig 12941 bp, 10 predicted proteins | sample MGYA00510051_ERZ791680 | MGnify/ENA primary metagenome ERZ791680 (study PRJEB30046, sample SAMN00715238) | human gut metagenome | study: EMG produced TPA metagenomics assembly of the A metagenome-wide association study of gut microbiota in type 2...
GCCTTGATGTGCCCATCCAAGATGACGAAAAACGGACTATAACCGTAAGCAGCCTGATAAACCTCTTGACCATTTACGAAAACTTCAGCATTTTTATATGCACCTTCAAATTCAAGGGTCAGGTGCATTTGCACCTGATCCTCCGTCAACATTATTTTTCTTTCATAGCAGAACACGCCGCCCGGGAAAAAAGCACCGGCACTTCCACTTTCTGCTTTTGGATCTCTTTTTTCATGCAGCATGGCATCATGGGGAAGCATCACTGATTGTTTCTGCTTATCTCCCTCCTTATAAAACAGCCATCCGTCATTCATACTTTGAACCATGATCTTCTCCTATTATTTCTTTTTCTTCTTAGCAGCCTTTGCCTCTGCTTTTGCTTTTGCCTCGGCTAATTTTGCCTGATACTTTGCTTCTTCTTCGTCAAAATCCAGCCCCTTCTTAGCACATTTTTCCTTTAATTCTTCAATACGCTTCTCTTCTGCTTTACGCTCCTGTTCTTCCTGTTCCATTGCCTGCTTTTCTTCCGGTGAAATCCATACTTCACCGCGTGCTTCTGCCTCTGCCTTATGACGGGCTGTGATATCAGCAGAAATCTGCGGAATCTTTGCTTCCAGATCATAGAACGTAAAGATCAGGGAAATGATCAGATATCCGATCATTTCGACACCTACAAACATCCAGATGATAAAGGACTGTGTAGAAGCCGGCTGGTTGATAATGGTATCTGATGTAGCTCCGATCGATGCCGGTGATATGTATCCGGATGTGTTAAGTCCACCCAAAATCAAAGTCTGCGCAATACCTGCGGAGATTGTAATAATGATCGTGTTCATAGAAGCGATAAAACCATCTGCACGATAGTGATTCTTCCACTCAATGTGATCCATTGCCTCTGCCAAAAATGCTGCCATGGCATATGTTGGAAGCATACCAAAGGATTTCAGGACACATCCACCCAAAACCGTACCAAGACTGTGTGGATTCAGGAAAATGATCAGACATCCGACAGCAGCGATTACAAAACCGATCTGAGTAACCCAGCGCTTACCAAACTTATGGATCAGCGGCCAGAGAATAAAGATACCAAAGCCAAGCGGTGCCTGACCGACAGCATTTACCAGAATCTGATTGGTCGCGCCCTGCGTAACCGAACTTCCCAATACCCAGTTACAGAAATAAAGCATAACATTTGTCTGCAGATTCTGTGTCAACTGGAAAATTGCCCAGAATGCCATAACCATCCAGAAGTACTTGTTGGTCACACATGCCTTGATCTGATCTTTCATGGCAGCAATCTGCATGGTATTCTCACCATCATCGCTGATGTTTTCTTCTGTTACACGTTCCTTTGTAAAGTAGTATTCCACCAATACCGCAGGAAGGGCAAAGATAGAAATAATACTCATAACTTTTGCCCAATTGCCCTGTGCAGACAGTCCAACGCCCATCTTGGCAACCAGAATCGGCATAATGATAGTAACCAGCATTCCCGGAATCATAGATGTTCCAGTGGATGTCAGCATAGCAAGACTGTCACGCTGTCTTGTATTTCTTGTTGCCAATGGCACCATCAACGTATGTGACATATTGTAGATGGTATAGGCAAAGGCAAAGAAAAGATTGTAACTAATGACAATCCATACCAACTGTACACTTGTGCTTGCCCTTGGCACATTGTAAAGCATAATACCGGTAAGCATGATCAGCACACCGGATATTAAAATCCAAGGTCTTGCCTTTCCCTGTCTGGTCTTTGTCTTATCAATGATACGCCCCATGATGATATTGGTAATGGCATCAAAGATCTTAGAAAAGACTGGCATCATGGTAAGTACTACACCACTCAAGCCCAAGACATCCGTATAGAACTGTGTCAGATAAGTACCGGCAATACCATAATACGCCATACACATAAACATTGGTCCTACAAAATAACCCCAAACTTTTTCTTTGCCCTCTGTGTTTGCCGATTTGATCTTAGAATCAAAAAGCGGCTTTGCAAAGAGTTTTGTCATCATTTTACCCATAAACTTTTTCTCCTTCTTCCTTTGAAATAAAATAGGAATCCCTTTTGTTAAACTAATGTTAACAAAGGAACCCCTATATAGTTATCGTTATATTTGCTTTTTTATCTTTTATTTTTCCAAAATATAAAAACTACTTTTATTCCACGAAATCACGTATCTTGTGCTCACGTCGATAACACACCGGCGTCTGTCCATATTTTTTCTTAAACTTTTCGCCGAAATAACTCTGCGATGAAAAGTTCAAATACTCCGCGATCTCGCCGATCGACTCATTGGAATATTGAAGCAGGTTGGCAGCATTTTCCAGGCGCACATTCATGGCATAATCCTGCATAGTCATGCCTGTCTGCTCAGAAAACAGACGAGAGAGATAACTGGCATTCTTTCCAACCGCCTCGGATACCTTTTCCAGAGAAAACTTCTGGGTACGATGTCTTGCAATATAATCCTTACATTGCTCCACACAGTCATAATTGCGGTTTTCTTTTGACTGACGCACCAATTCCGCGAATTTTAAAACCGCCTGCATATGAATCTGCAATATCTCCATAGCGTTGGTACAAATTGAGATTTTCTGCATATATAGTTCACTCAACCGATAAGACTCATAAGCATTAACACCGCCACGAATGGCTGCACGGGAAGCGAGCGTAACCGATGTCACTGCCATGTACTCATACTGTTTCATAGAATTTCCGCCAGTCAGTGTACCAATGCGTTCCATCTTTTCCAGATTTTCCGGTGTCATCTGATCATCCAGTGTCTTTAAAGTACCATTTTCAATCCGACTCAGCCAGTTTAATTCTTCCTGATATGCAAGGTGCTGCTTCTCTTCCACAGTATTTTTTGTCTCATAGACCATCATATCCTGTTTCAGATCAATATCCCCTTCTTTCAGATGACTTGCTTCAAAGATATGTCTCTCCGTCACCTGTCTTCCTGTCAGCGTGTAATAGACAAGTGCTACACCGTTCAAGGAGGATGCCAGCGGTATCTTTGGCACCAGATAGCCCTGTTTTTTTATCTGATGTCTTCTTCGATAGGCGATTTGTTGGGCAAAAGATAATTCCTCAATTGCCGCCGGGCCAAAAAGAAAGAATCGTTTCTCATCATCCCAAAATGCCAGATAGTAAATTCCATCCTGCCCCACATAGATAATTGGCGCATTTGCCTTCTCTGCTTTGCTATGGATCGTATCATATAAGTCATTATCCTCGACATCTATGCTACCTTCCAGTTCCTCTTTTTTTGAAAAATCCACCTTTTCCCTGGTTCCCATAACAAAGTCCACAAGTTTGCCATCGGCATCAAAAACGATAGCATTCATTTTCCACCCATAGAAAAAACGTTCCAAGACAAAGCGCACATCATCCATCTTTACATCTTTCATCTGCTTTCATACCTCTCTGATTGCTATACTAAAGCATTCATCCGTTTTTCTCAAGATATGACACATATAAAAAAGGCAAAACCTTTCGCTCTAAGCCTATCTATAAATGATATTTTCCGGCGCCAAGTGTCTGCTTTCTTCCATCTGGAAAACGCACCAATGCTGACGTATTCGCTGGAATTTCAATCTCATAAGAGATGTTTTTCTCCTCTTTTTTCCATGCAACCGACACTTTTCCATAAATACTCTGATAAGATGCACTGGCATCGGTCAGACTGCCACCCGGTAAAGGTGCGATCACGAAATGATTTTCCCCTTCTACCTGAATACCGCAAACGCCGCTAAAAAGCCATTCACAGACAGCGCCCGGTGAATAATGATTGTGACTGACGTCACCTTCCCAGTTTTCCCAGATTGTTGTTGCTCCATCTGCCACCTCCCCAAGCCAGCCTGGTTTTTTTGTATTCTCCAACATCGTATAGGCAGTCTCTACTTCTCCGGCATCTGCTAATACAGGAAGAATAAATGGGGTAGATAAAAAGCCCGTTCCAACACAATACGCATAGCCTTTTACTGCCTCAACCAATTCCTTCTCGGCATCTTCTTTTTCTGCCCCATCCAAGAGTCCAAGCGCCAGCGGACGTACTAATTTTGCCTGACGGTTGGTACGCAGTTTTCTACTTTCCACGATTAGGCTATGATAGGCTTTCTTTGCACCCTTTGCATATTCCTGACACTTTGCCTCGATTTCTTTTTTGCCAAGGAGTCCGGCAATCTCTCCAATCGTCGTCATAGACAGATAGAAATAAGCCGTACATTCTTCCGGATGCTTTGCCTGTGCTCCATATTCCTTGTCCCTAAACTTCTCCGGCTCCAGCCACTCGCCCAGATGCACGCCTTTTTCATACGTGTAGGCATTGTATGGATTCTCTTTTGCAGCCTTCTTGTCTGTCATGCCCAGATGTTTCCATAGATATGCGGCATACTTTTCTATCATATCCCAGCAATCTTCCAACACGGACAGATCACCATAACGCTTATAATAACGATAAGGGATCAGATAAACAGCATCCGCCCAACCCACGGACACACCTGTCATCTTGTACATCATCTCTACTCCCTGATAAGGAAGGACTGCCGGAATGGTTCCGTTTTTATACTGGGCATCCCGCATATCCAAAAGCCACTTTTTGAAAAATGCCGCTGTATCCATCATATACGCACCGGTATTGAAGAATATCTGCGCATCGCCTGTCCAGCCCAGCCGCTCTCTTGTCGGACAATCCGTCGGCAGATCTAAGAAGTTTCCTTTCATACTCCAAAGTGTATTTTGATACAACTGATCAATCATTGGATTGGAACAGTGAAATACTCCCACGGTTTCCATATCAGAATAAACGGCAATGGCGGTAAAATTCTCAGGTCTAATGACCATGTCTGTCTCAATTTCAGCATAACGGAATCCAAAAACTGCAAAAGATGTCTTGTAGGAGTCCTCATTGCCGCTGCAGATGAAAGTGATCTCCTGTTTTGGTGTAACTTCTGTTGCCCCCTTGATTGGTGCCCCCATAAGTTTTTTCATAAGACCTATCTGGCTCCACCCTTCTGCCGGTCTGGTTTCCTGCACGCCGGAAAGATCCACTCTTCCTGTTTTATCCAAAATTTCTCCGCATTTCAAAACAAGTTTCTGCCCCTGTTTACCCTGAATAGAAAACGCCATGTAGCCGGCAATATTCTGTCCGAAATCAAGGACTTTTGTTCCATCTTTTGCAATCAGAAGTTTGGGGTGAAAAGTCTCTTTTTCACGTACTGCCACATTACCAGATGCCTGTAAATGCGGCTTGTTTTTGGCAGAATCCTTGATCTCAACTGCTTTCCCCTGATAGGATGGTTTTTTTCTAGCATCAAAGACTTCTCCATCCTTTAAATCTGCAAAACGGATTGGTCCATCATTGCTCCATGCAAATGAGCCGTCCGTTGCAATGACATCTTTACTTCCATCGGTATAGATCACTTCCAGTTGTGCGATCAGACTGGTCTGGTTTCCATAGACCTCCGTTACGCCATAGGCTGCACTGCTACCCCGATACCAACCATCTGCCAGACGTAGTTCTAAAGTATTCTTGTCCTGCAAAAGTCCGGTCACATCATAAGTCTGATACTGTATGCGTTTTCTGTAATCCGTCATACCCGGTGCTAAAATAAAGTCCGTCAGGCGGCTTCCATTGATACAGACATCATAGAGCCCCCGCGCACTCGCATAAAGTCTGGCCTTTTTTATCTCTTTTTTCGTCTGAAAATCCTTTTTGAAACAATCCACAGGATAGCGTTCCTTTTTCTTAGGCTTGTAGTCTCCGCTGATCCATTTTGCCAGCCAGTCACTTTCTTCCAAAAGTCCCATCTCAAAGCTGGCACTGTTCCACGCTCCTGGTTGATCTTTTTCATCCCAAAGTCTGACCTTCCATGTCACAAAGTCTCTCCGGCGTATGGAATATGCGTCATGGCATCAGAGACCACCTTGCCGGTATGAAAGATTTCTTTTCCATTGCATTCTGCCATGATTTCATAGGCAGTCTGTTTCTCACCACCCTCGCAATTCCAATAAAAACGCGGCTTTGTAATATCCATCCCCATGGGATTTTTTAAATATGAAGTTCTAAGTCTTACTGCTCTCATAAAAATAACTCCCTTTCTGACAAATCGTTTCTAGCATTAGTATAAATGGAAAAAATGGTTCTTTATATTTTTTTCTTTTCTTTATTATCGTTTATTTTACTTTTTGATTATTTCTGTAACCGTTTTTAAAAACCAGCATAAGATACAGTGTAAATATTTAGGAGGGTTTCTTATGAGTGACCTTGTAGCAACAAATTGTGGATGTGGAAATGACAACAATAACGGATGCTGCTCTTCTTTGATCTGGATCATCCTGATCTTAGCTTTATGCGGTAATGGATCATCTTTCTCAAATGACGGATGTGGATGTGGAAACAGCATCTGGATCATCCTCTTACTTCTTTGCTGCTGTAACGATGGCGGCGGCTGCGGAAGTTTCTTCTAAAAACCTTCATCGAAAAAGGCGTCCTTATTTAGGGCGCCTTTTTATTATGCTATCTTCCTCTCTTTTTCCTGGCATTCCAACGATCGTCTTTTCCTTTTTCGTTCTTTTTACAGTGCACACATTCTTCTCCCTGCATTTTCTTTTTCCGCAGGCATTCCTCATCCACTTCAAAACATTCATTTCCACGCAGGATCAATCGTCTCATATTTCTGTTTTCCTATAAGTATTTTCTTATTATCTTATTCTAACTTTTAAAATCCGTCATATAGTAAATAAAAAACGCTTATGGAAAATGAATCTCTTTCTCTTTATGACAACCGTTTACAAAATAAGGAAATAAACATATTAAAAACGATCCTGCCTTACCTGGGATCGACGGCACAAAAGAATATCTCCATGATGATCTCCTATCTGCAAATGCAAAAGACGATGGAATATTTTGAAAATCCGGAAAATACCATGCAGATCAGTGCCATGGAAAAAAAGAATTCAACATCTGACATCTTAAATGCCATCAAGGTCTATTGTAACGACAATGAAAAAAGACAGATCGATCAGGTATTAAACGCCATGCAGATGTTATCCACCTACGAAATCCTATTTAACGGAGGCAACGACTAATGGATCCTTCTTTTCTGAACAACCCGATCTTTCAATCCATTCCAAAGGAAAAGCAGCAATTCCTGCAGGCTTTTGCTGCCAGATCCCACACGGGGACAGCCAATGAACTGGCAAGCCAGTTATCCAGTGCCGCAATGGAGGCAAGATCCAAGGGACTGACTTTTACCGATGCTGAGACGACACTGCTCATCGGTATGTTAAAGCAGAACATGTCACCGGAAGAACAAAAAAAGGCGGATCGTATCATCCAACTGGTACATACTTTCCGCCCACATTAAGACAGACAATAAGGACGACCCACATGAGTCGTCCTTATGTATATCTTGCTCTTATTTTGCTACGATGTTGACAATGCGTCCCGGTACATAGATCTCTTTTACAATGTTACCGGTCAACTTATCTGCAATAGATTCTTTTGCTTTTGCAATAACATCATCTTTTGCATCGTCTTTACCAATGGTTATCGTTCCTTTTGTCTTTCCGTTGATCTGTACTGCGATCTCAACGGTTGACTCCACGGTCTTTGCTTCATCATATTCCGGCCATGTCGTCTGATAAAGGTATCCCTCTCCACCAACGATCTGCCATAACTCTTCTGTAATATGAGGTGCAACCGGATTCAATAAGGTGATCAGGGTCTTATATTCGCCCTTGGTAACGGCATTCTTCTTATAGAAGTCATTGATCAATGCCATCATTGCTGCAATTGCTGTGTTGTATTTTAAGTTTTCAAAGTCATTGCTGACCTTCTTGATGGTCTGATGCATCTTTGTCTCTAAATCCGCAGAATAACCTTCCTCATCTGTCATGATATCCTGTAATTTCCAGACACGCTCTAAGAAACGGCGGCAGCCTTTTACGCCATCTTCTGACCAGGATGCTGCCAAGTCAAAGGCACCGATAAACATTTCATAAGTTCTTAAGGTATCAGCCCCGTACTCTCTTACAATGTCATCCGGATTTACGACGTTTCCTCTTGACTTAGACATCTTTTCGCCATTCTCACCGAGGATCATTCCGTGGGATGTTCTCTTCTGATATGGTTCCGGTGTCGGAACGACCTTCTGATCATAGAGGAATTTATGCCAGAATCTTGAATAAAGCAAATGCAGGGTCGTATGCTCCATACCGCCATTGTACCAGTCAACCGGAAGCCAGTATTTTAACGACTCCGGACTGGCAAGTGCCTTATCATTATGCGGATCACAGTATCTTAGGAAATACCATGAAGATCCTGCCCACTGCGGCATGGTATCTGTCTCTCGTTTTGCAGGTCCTCCACAACATGGACAGGTGGTATTTACCCAGTCTGTCATGGCAGCAAGCGGTGATTCTCCGTTATCGGTAGGCATATAACTCTCTACTTCCGGAAGCATCAATGGAAGTTCGCTTTCATCAATCGGCACATAACCGCATTTCTCACATTCTACAATCGGGATCGGCTCGCCCCAGTAACGCTGGCGTGAGAACACCCAGTCACGTAATTTGTAGTTTGTCTTTGCAGTACCGATTCCTTTTTCCTCTAAGTAAGAGATCATCTTTTCTTTTGCATCTTTTACTTCCAATCCGTTTAAGAAATCGGAATTGATCAAAACTCCTGTTGCAACATCTGTAAATGCTGCCTCATTGACATCAACAGCCTCGCCATTTTTTGCGACTACCTGAATAATCGGAAGATTGAATTTCTTTGCAAATTCCCAGTCTCTCTCATCATGTGCCGGAACCGCCATAATGGCTCCTGTTCCATAACTCATCAGTACATAATCAGAAACCCAGATCGGCACTTCTTTTCCATTGACAGGATTTACGGCAACAAGACCATCGATCTGAACGCCTGTCTTATCTTTTGCAAGTTCTGCACGCTCAAAATCGGATTTCTTGGAAGCAGCCTCACGGTATGCTTCGATCTCAGACCAGTTTTTGATCTCTGCCTTGTATTTGTCAAGATATGGGTGCTCCGGAGATACTACCATGTAAGTGACACCGAATAAGGTATCACATCTTGTTGTATAAATGCGGAGTTTGTCTTCTTTTCCCTTGATAGAAAAATCAACTTCTGCTCCGGTTGATTTTCCGATCCAGTTCCTCTGGGATACTTTGACACGCTCAATGTAGTCGACATCATTCAAGCCTTCGATCAATTTGTCAGCGTATTCTGTAATCTTAAGCATCCACTCGCTCTTTACCTTGCGGACAACCTCAGAACCACATCTCTCACAACGTCCGTTGACAACTTCCTCGTTTGCAAGACCTACTTTACAGGAAGTACACCAGTTGATCGGCATTTCTTTCTTGTATGCAAGTCCGGCCTTGAATAATTTTAAGAAGATCCACTGTGTCCATTTGTAATAATTCGGATCTGTTGTGTTGATCTCTCTGTCCCAGTCAAAAGAATATCCAAGGGAATGTAACTGATCCTTAAAATGTGCCACATTGTTTGCAGTTACGATCTTTGGATGTACTTTATTTTTGATGGCATAGTTCTCGGTTGGAAGTCCGAACGCATCCCATCCCATCGGATAAAGTACATTGTATCCCTGCATTCTTCTTTTTCTTGCCACAATATCTAATGCGGTATATGGTCTCGGATGACCTACATGAAGTCCCTGTCCGGATGGATATGGGAACTCCACCAATGCATAATATTTTGGTTTTGAATAATCATCTGTTGCGGCGAAAGCCTTCTCATCATCCCAGACCTTCTGCCATTTCTTCTCAACGACTTTGTGATTGTAAGGTTTTGACATTTTCTTTTCCTCCTAAAAAACAAGCCCCTAACTAGAATCATCTAATTAGAGGCGAAGTATCTTACTCCGTGGTACCACTCTATTTCGTATGATACAGATACCTTTCCTAGTCGATTTCATTTGTACATTCACGATAGCAATATCATATATCACGAATGCAATTCGTAATATATTTTAGCATATCACTACTATTTGTCAATAAAGAAATCTTATTCATCTGTCAGCAGCAGAGCTTATAAAACTGGCTTTTACACGCTTCAATCATAAAAAATGCTCTCCTCGGAAAGCAGGAGGATTTTATCCAGCGGATACTTGCAGGTTCCCTTGCCGTCGCTCCCCTCAAAATATTTATAGGAAGCCGTCTCAAACAAAACATAGCAAAGCCCGTTTTCCACAGCGATCGCCTCCGATCCCGGCGGCATTTCCACCCGTGCAGAAGGCGTCCAGAAATTTTTCTGTAAATGGTCCATGTCGGAATAAATATTTAAATAGGAAGACTGATTGCGCCCATAGGACAGGCTTAAAAAAATACGTCCAGTCTCATCCCGGCAGATCCCCTGCACCTTGGGCGGCAGCAAACACTTTTTGTCTGCTGTAAGGCTTTTGCCATCATAAGTATAAGCACACAGGATCCCGGGCGTATAAACATGATGGGTTGCGACATAGATCTGACCATCCATACAGGCAATGGCAGACGGTGTATTGTCGACCGGATAACGTTCAAAGCAGGAAGTGATGTCGATAAAATTCTGCCGGCTCACCCCCGCCAGTTTTTTGATAAAGGCATAGGAGATCCGCTCCACTTCTTTGCTATTGGAATGACAGATCCAGAGTGCCTTGCCGTCATAAGCGATCCCGCCAAGATGGCTGTCTGCCTCCATGCCAAAAGACATGATATAGGTATGACTTGTCCGGTCATACAAGGTCAGGGCGCCCAGTTTATCTTCTTCCAGTGCATAAGACGATACGATGATATAGTCCGGTGTGATGCAAAGCCCCTGCGGACACTGATACTCTGAGGCATACTTTTGCTGCAAAAGATCCTGGATCCGGGTTCCGGGATTGCCCGGCGTTTCCAGTTCATATAAAAAACTGTAGGTCAGGTCTTTGAGCAAAAGATCGCCATCCTTTGCCTTGTAAGGATATTCCTGCACATTGCGGTTGGGTTCGATGCAAAGATTCCATTTGGCATACAACCGTTTGCCCCCGGTATCCTCTATGCGATAGATCCGTTCTTCCCAATTTTCGTCCAGATACCAGCCGCCAAAGAGATATCCCTCTCTTTTTGGATTTTTTAAAAGGATAGGCAGTTCATCTTCTGTCACAGACTCCGGGTTTAAGATAGAATTGCTCCCGCCGCCCAGTTCATAAAGGATCTGTCCTTTTTCTATGACATCTTCCAATCCCCATTTTGCCTCTAATGTCTGCCGCATGCCAAGCAAGGCGATCACAAAACAGGCAATGATACACGTTTCTTTTACTTTCATAAAAGTAGTCTTCCCAATTTTATGGATTTGATTATTTTTCGTACTTTAAACTTTTACGCTTTAAAGTGTTGACTTTAAGAATAAAAGTGACTATGATAAAATCTGTATTTAATATGAAAAGGAGTAATGCACTATGATCTTAGTAGTCAAACCACAAACACCTGAGGATGCCCTGCATCACCTTATAAAAGATATCGAAGCCACCGGATTACATACACACCTGTCCCGTGGCGAGGAAGTCACGATCATCGGTCTGATCGGTGATAAGACCAAGATCGACCTGACTGCCATCGAGTCCAACCCGATCGTCGACAAGATGATCCCGGTCACGGAAAGTTACAAACTTGCCAACAAAAAGTTTCATCCACAGCCAACCGAATTTGCTGTCAAAGACACCAAAATCGGTCCAGACAACATCACGATCATGTCCGGTCCTTGTGCCGTGGAATCCGAAGAACAACTGCTTACGATCGCCAGAGCCGTAAAGAAAGAGGGTGCGACCATCTTGCGCGGCGGTGCCTACAAGCCACGTACTTCCCCATACTCTTTTCAGGGCTTGGAAGAAGACGGTCTCCGCTATATGCAGACCGCATCCAAAGAGACCGGTCTGGCTACCATCTGTGAAGTCACTTCGGCTCACGCCGTAGCATCTGCTTTTAAATATGTAGATATGTTACAGGTTGGTGCTCGCAATATGCAGAACTTTGAACTCTTAAAAGAAGTCGGAAAAACCGGTATGCCGGTACTTCTAAAGCGGGGACTTTGCGCTACGATCGATGAATGGTTAAATGCAGCAGAATATATCATGTCTTCCGGCAGTTCCAAGGTAGCCTTATGCGAGCGCGGTATCCGCACCTATGAGACTTCCACCAGAAATACCTTGGATTTGTCTGCTGTCTGCGTCTTAAAGGAACGCACACACCTTCCGGTCATCGTCGATCCAAGCCATGCTACCGGCGTGCGCTCTTTCGTAGAACCTTTGGCAAAAGCAGCCATCGCCTGCGGTGCTGACGGTCTTATGATCGAAGTCCACAATGATCCGGCACATGCCCTGTCCGATGGTCCGCAGTCGCTTGATTTTGACCAGTTTGCTTCTGTGATGGAAGGCTTAAAGCCTTATATTTCACTTGCAGGTCGGACATTATAGTTACATAAGGAGAATCATTATGTTATACCCAAAAATCGGATTTATCGGTCTGGGATTGATCGGTGGATCCATCGCTAAGATTATCAAAGAAAAATACCCAGAAACGGAAATGATTGCGATCGCCTCACGCGAAAGCACCATACAGGCTGCCTATGCCGATGGCATCATCACAAACGATACTATGCTGGATTTGGAGGCTTTTGCGGATTGTGACCTTTTATTTTTATGCGGTCCGGTCAGGGTCAATGTCGATTACCTTACCCGTCTGGCGAATATTCTGCCGGCTCACTGTATCATTACAGATGTAGGAAGCGTCAAGGGGGATATCACAAAAGCCGTTGCTGATCTTGGACTGACCTCCCGCTTTATCGGCGGTCACCCAATGGCAGGTTCAGAAGCCATCGGTTACGACCACTCCAGTCCATACCTTCTGGAAAATGCTTATTATATCCTTACGG
>ERZ791680.1654-NODE-1654-length-12895-cov-3.749688_pt1 | contig 12895 bp, 8 predicted proteins | sample MGYA00510051_ERZ791680 | MGnify/ENA primary metagenome ERZ791680 (study PRJEB30046, sample SAMN00715238) | human gut metagenome | study: EMG produced TPA metagenomics assembly of the A metagenome-wide association study of gut microbiota in type 2...
ATCGTATTCGTTACAACGCCGATATTGATAATCGACTGGAAGGCGATAACCGCCGTAATCCCCGTTGCAACCAGCATCCCATAGCTGTCCTTTGCATTCATCGCAATGCGAATCCCTCGCCAGATAAGCACCGCAAACAGCAGAATCACCAACGCCGCCCCGACAATTCCCAACTCCTCGCAGATAATCGCAAAAATAATATCGTTATATGCCTCCGGAATAAAGGTTTTCTGTCGGCTCTGCCCCAGTCCAAGCCCGAATAAGCCGCCGGATGCCAGTGCATACAGCGACTGAATCGTCTGGAAGCCATCGCCCGTCGGATCTGCCCAGGGGTCAAGCCATGTCTTGATACGGGTCAGTCTGTAGCGAAATTTGGGAATCGCTACAGCAAGGCCGCAAAGAGGAATTGCCCCTGCGATTGCCGCCCCGAAATACCAAACACGCGGGCTTGCCACAAACAGAATCGTTGCACCCATCAGCCCAACCAACAGCGCCGAGGAAAAGTTCGATATTGCAATCAGCGCCACAGGCAACAGCAGCACGCAGCATGCCTTGAGGAACCCCTTCAGATTTGCCAGCTCCTTCCGATGCTCAATCACATAAGAGGAAAGAAACAGAATCACGGCAATTTTCGTAAATTCCGAAGGCTGAAAGGAAAGCGAGCCAATCCCCAGCCAACGCTTCTGCCCGCCTGCCTCTGTCCCGACAAAGGGCAGTGCAAGCAGGAACAGATTGGAAAGCCAGTATGCCAGCTTTGCAAATCGTCTCCAGAGGGTATACGGAATATGCATCATGCCAACCATTGCCACAATCCCCAGAACCGCCCAAAGGCTCTGCCGTTTCAGGAAATAGAACATATCATTATGGAATCGTTCCGTTGTCATTGTGTAATAATAGCTGGAGCTGAAAATCATGACAACGCCAAAAAGCACCAGAATCAGCACAATAAACAGAACCGTGAAGTCATATCCCAACGGCTTTCTATACTTCCGCTTTGCGGTTTTCTTTTTTGGTTTGACATGACTCATTTTCACACCTCATTCCAGCGTTTTTTATTTCAGATATCCCCGAACCTGCTCCTTGAACATATCTCCGCGCTGTTCATAGTTATCAAACATGCCCCAGCTTGCGCATGCAGGAGAAAGCAGTACGCAGTCGCCGTCCTCCGCCTTTTCTCTGCACAGGTCAACCGCTTCTGCAAAGGTTTCGCAATCGGAAATGGCAGTAAAGCCGAATTTCTCCGCAGATGCGCGTACCTTCGGTGCGGTTACGCCAATCAGCACCAGATGCTTCACTCTGCCGGGAAACAGCTTCGTCCATTCATCAAAGGAGCTGCCCTTATCATAGCCGCCGCCAATCAGCACAATCGGCTTTTTCATCGCCAGTACCGCGCGGATGGATGCGTCCACATTCGTCCCCTTGGAGTCATTATAATAGTCCACACCGTCCACCGTCGCAACATATTCGATGCGATGTGCTACGCCTGCAAATCCCTTCAGCACCGTGCGAATGGTATCCAATGCAATCCCCGCACAAATGCCCATTGCCGCCGCCGCCATCACGTTTTCATAGTTATGCACGCCCAGAATCTGCAATTCATCCACATGAATCAGGGTTTCGTTGATAGCGCCCCAGCGCACCTCAATGGCATCCCCGTCCAGATAAATGCCTTCTGCAAGCGTTTCGGAGGAATCGAAGAAAAATACCTTCGCCGCGGTTTTGTCTGCCATTTTTCTGCAAGTCTCATCCCCATGGTTCAGAATACAGAAATCCTCTGCGGTCTGCTTTGCAAAAACTCTTTCCTTCATGGCAATGTAAACGTCCATGGTTTTATGTCTGTTCAAATGGTCGGGTGTAATATTCAGCACTGCGCTGATATGCGGATGAAATTCCTTCGCCTTTTCCATCTGGAAGCTGCTGATTTCCGCAACCACCCAATCCTTTTCGGTCAGCCGCTCTACCTCCTCGCTGTAAGGCACCCCAATGTTTCCGACAACCGCCGTACCGCTGTAAGCCGTTTTCATGATTTCGCCTGTCAGCGTGGTTGTGGTTGTTTTGCCGTTTGTGCCTGTGATTGCCGTAATCGGGCAGGGTGTCAGGCGGTACGCCAGCTCCACCTCGCTGATAACCTCGATTCCTGCATTTTCCGCCGCCGCAATAAAAGGCAGGTCGCAGGGAATACCGGGGCTTAATACAATTAAATCCTGCGCGCAGGCAATCTCATCGGGGTTTGCGCCCGTGTAAAGCACGATGCCCTGCCCCTCCAATGCCAGCACATCGGCAGAAATTTCCTCTCTTTTTTTCATATCCTGCAATGTAACCCTTGCACCCAGTCTGTTCAACAGCTTTGCCGCCGCAATGCCGCTTCTTGCCATGCCGCAGACTAAGGCCTTTTTACCATTGTATTCCACGTTCGATTCCTTCTTTCCAAAATTCCTTACAGGAACATATATTTACAGCCCAGAAAACCAATGAGACACAGCAGTGCCGTTGCCACATAGAAAAGCGTCACAACCTTGGTTTCCTTCCAACCGCATTTTTCCAGATGATGATGGAAGGGTGCCATTTTAAATAAGCGTCTGCCTTCCCCGTATTTTCTCTTTGTAAGCTTAAACCAGCCAACCTGCAGCATAACCGAAATGGATTCCCAGAGGTAAATAAACCCGACAATCACGATAAAAATGGGCATTTTCAGAATAAACGCTGCCGATGCCACAAAGCCGCCCAGTGCCAGAGACCCCGTATCCCCCATAAACACCTTTGCAGGATAGGAGTTAAAGATTAAGAACGCCATCAGACCGCCCACAATCGCACCGCAAACAGGTGCAATCGTGCTGCCTGCCGCCCATGCCACAATCATAAAGAATGCCGCCACCAGAAGGGTTACGCCGCCTGCCAGACCATCCAGACCGTCCGTCAGGTTGACCCCGTTCACCGTTCCCAGCACCGCCACAAACAGGAAGGGAATAAAAATCAGCTGCAAATCAATCATTTTCCCGTCTGTAAAGGGAATATAAATCGCCGTACCGATGCCGCTTTTCATGATATACGAGCAGAACAGCCCCGTTACAATCAGCTGCAGCAATAGCTTCTGATACGCGCGCAGCCCCAGAGAACGCTTTTTTACCACCTTAATATAGTCATCCAAAAAGCCAATCAGCCCATAGCACAGGGTCATCAGCATGATAGCCGCGCCGTCCCTGTTCCCCTTCAGAAAGAAAAGGCTTGTAATCACGAATGCCGCCAGAAAGGCAACGCCGCCCATCGTAGGCGTGCCCTGCTTTGCCAGATGTGTCTGCGGCCCGTCGTCACGCACATTCTGCCCGAATTTCAGCTTTCTCAGCATAGGAATCACGATGGGACACAAAATCACCCCAATCACGAAAGATATGATGATGGCATAGACTGCCTGTTCCAAAGAACCCACTTTAGTTCACTCCTTGCAATTTTGCTACTGTTTTCTCAAATTCTCTGCTGCGGGATGCCTTAAGCAGAATCGTATCTCCTGCTTTGAGCGTAGGCAGTCCCTTCTCCCAGAATTCTTCCTGTGTTTCCAGATAATAAACCTCTTTCATGCCTGCCTTTTTCGCCGCATCTGCCATGTAATCACAGCAAAGCCCGATGCAGTAAAGCACATCAATGCCTTTTTCCGCCGCATGGATACCGACCTCACGGTGTCCTTCCTCCGCATAATCGCCCAGCTCGCCCATAAAGCCCAGAACGGCAATCCTTCTGCCCTTCGCGTTCGCCAGAATATCCAGAGAAGCCTTGCAGGAAACCGGATTGGAATTATAAACGTCATTCAGAATCGTAATGCCGTCCTTCGTTGTTTCAATGCTCATTCTGTTTTTGGTCACCCGGAAGCCTTCAATCCCTGCCTTCACCTGCTCCGGTGTCAGCCCCAGCTCCACGCCGACCGCCGCCGCGGAAAGCGCATTCAGCACCATGTGTACCCCCGGAATTGGAATATTCACGCGCACATTGCCAATCGGTGTATGAATCGTGCAGGCTGTTTTTTCCAGACCAACCTGTGCAATCTCATCCGCATAGAAGTCCTTTTTATGTTCTACGCCAAACCAGCGCACCTTCTGCGGCAGCTTGCCCTCCAGCGTCTGCAGCATATCGTTGTCTGCATTGAGAATCGCAACGCCGTCCTTTTCCAGATGTGCAAGCATTTCGCATTTCGCCTTCAGAATCCCTTCTCTGCTGCCCAGAAATTCAATATGCGCTACGCCGACATTAGAAATCACACCGATGTTCGGGCGCACTGCCTTCGCAATTCTGTCCAACTCCCCGAAGTGGTTCATGCCCATTTCAATGATTGCCGCCTGATGGTGCTCCTCAATGCGGAAAATCGTCAGCGGCACGCCAACCTCATTGTTGTAATTGCCCTGTGTCCACAAGGTATCGTATTTCTGCGAAACCACGGATGCAATCATATCCTTTGTTGTTGTCTTGCCGACACTCCCTGTCACCGCAACAACGGGAATATCAAACAGATTTCTGTAATAAGCCGCCAAATCAAGCAGCGCCTTCCCCGTATCGGGAACCAGAAGCACAATCGCCCCATTCGTGGGTGCCACCACCTTCTGAGAAAGGCAGGCGGTCACGCCGTTTGCAAAGCACTGGGGCAGAAAATCATGCCCGTCACGCACCTCTCCCACTCTTGCAACAAAAAGAACGCCTTCCTTTGTTTCTCTGGAATCCTGTGTCACATACCAGATTTCCTTATTCAGTGCTTCCTCCATATCCCCCAAGGCAATCATCTGTGCGCCTGTTGCCTTGATAATTTCTCTGATCGTAATCTTTTTCATAAGCAATCCTCTCCAAATGCCTTGCGTACTTCCTCAATGTCATCAAAATGAATGGTTTTGTCGGGGAAAATCTGATAGGTTTCATGTCCCTTCCCCGCAATCAGAATCACGTCGCCCGCTTCCGCCATAGCAACCGCCTTCTGAATGGCCTCTCGTCTGTCCACGATTTTTTCATAGGGGCAGTCTGTTTTCTTCACCCCAACCTCAACATCCTCCAGAATCTTCTCTGGGTCCTCCGTTCTGGGGTTATCCGAGGTAATGATGCAGTAGCCTGCCAGTCTGCCGCCGATTTCGCCCATGATGGGACGCTTTGTTCTGTCTCTGTCGCCGCCGCAGCCAAATACCGCAATCAGCTTGCCCTTTACAAATTCATTCGCTGTATTCAGCACATTTTCCAAGCCATCGGGCGTATGTGCATAATCCACAACTGCCTGACAGCCCCTTTTGCTGCGTACCGTCTGGAATCTGCCGGAAACGCCGGGGTTTGCCGTCAGCCCTGCCACGATTTCCTCTACGGGCACACCCAGCAGAATACACGCTCCTGCCGCACCCAATGCGTTGTATACGCTGAACCGTCCGGGCGTATGCAGGTGTACAGGATACCGCTTGCCCTGCCAGAGCATGTCAAATGCCGTACCGTCTGCGGAAACGTCAATGCCCTCCGCCGTCAAATCAGCCTTGCTGTCCACGCCGATTGTCAGCACCTCGCCCTTGCTTTGCTCCTTCATATATGCGCCTGCGGCATCATCCATATTGATGACGCTTTTTGCCGCGCGTGCGAAAAGCATCCCCTTTGCCGCCTTATAGTTTTCCATTGTTTTATGATAATCCAGATGATCCTGTGTCAGGTTCGTGAAAATTGCCACATCAAAGGCAATTCCGTCTACCCTGTGCAAATCCAGAGAATGAGAGGAAACCTCCATCACAACGTCCGTCACATCCTCATTCTTCATCCGGCGAAAGAGCGCCTGCAGCTCCTTCGATTCGGGCGTTGTCCGCTCCGCCTTCAGCACCTCATCGCCGATGCGGTTTTCAATCGTGCCGATAATGCCCACCTTTTTGCCGATTCTGTCCAGAATGGATTTCATCAGATAGGTGGTCGAGGTTTTGCCATTTGTGCCTGTCACGCCGATGACATTCATCTCTGCGGAGGGGTGTCCGTAGAAATGGTCGGAAAGCAGTGCCAGCGCAATGCGGTTATTTTCCGTCACAAGCACCGTTACGCCTTCGGGTACGTTTTCCACCCTGTGCTCACACAGAAGGGCAGCCGCCCCCTTTTCCAATGCCATGGGAATATATTTGTGTCCGTCCGTCTGAAATCCTGTAATGCAGACAAACAGACCGTCTTTTTCTACCTTGCGGGAATCGTACTGGAAATCGGAAATTTCCACATCCGCCGTTCCCTGCTGTACCTCATAAGAAATACCCTCTAAAAGCTGTTTCAGATTCACTCTTACAGCCTCCTTTCTTTTTCGGCTTCGATAAACAAATCTCAATAATAAGCCATTTTTTAGTATACCACACTTATCTCCTACAACCAAATATTTTTGCCATTTTTCTTGAAAAATGCAAGGAAAAGCCATTTCTCTTTTTCGCTATTCCATGCGAAGCAAAACCTTCGTTCCCTTGTTTACGCACTCTCCTGCCGGTGGGGTCTGTCCCGCAACAGTTTCGCCCTCTGTCTCAAGCCGTGCAGAAAGCCCTGCCTGAAAAAGTGCATTCTTCCCTTCGTTTAAGGTCATGCCCAGAAGGTCGGGTACAATCGTTTTCAATTCTGCCGCTTCCTCCGCCTCTTTTTCATCATATTTCGCTTCCATCCCTAGATACGGCAAAATATTCCGCAGCAGCTCCTGCATCACAGGCCCTGCCACCGTGCCGCCGTAATAAACGCCCTGCGGCTCATCAATCAGCACCAGTGCCATCACCTGCGGATTTTCCGCCGGCGCAAAGGATAGAAAGGATGCAATATATTTTCCACTTCTGCGCGGCAGCTTTTCCGAGGTTGCCGTCTTGCCGCCGATACGATATCCGGGGATATATGCCTTGCTGCCCGTCCCCTCGGAAACCACGCTTTCCAGAATCGTTTTCATCGTTTCCGAGGTCTCCTTGGAAATCACCTGCGCGCCTGTCTCATAGGTAAATTCCTCCGTCAGCCTGCCGTTTTCGTCCGCAAGCCCCCTTGCAAAATGCGGCGTAATCAGATATCCGCCGTTCACGATTGCCGAGGCGGCACGCAACAGCTGCAGGGGCGTAATCTGGAAGGACTGCCCGAAGCTCATCGTTGCCAGCTCCACAGGTCCGACATTCTCCGCCTTATGTATAATGCCCGTTGCCTCGCCTGCAAGGTCAATGCCCGTTTTTTCGGCAAAGCCGAATTTTTTCATATATTCCAGAAAGGTCTCCGCCCCTAATCGCTCCCCAACCTCCATAAAAACAGGGTTGCAGGAATTCTGTACCCCCTCAACAAAGCTTTCCGCCCCATGTGTGCGTGGGTATCGCCAGCATTTAATCTGTCTGTCCCCCGCCACATAAAATCCGCGGCAGAAAAAGCTGCTTTCGGGGGTCACAGCCCCCTCCTCCAAGCCTGCCGAGGAGGTCACGATTTTAAACGTACTCCCCGGCTCGTATGTATCATTGATTGCGGTATTACGCCACATTTTGTTCAAATACTCATTTTTCTCCTGCTCGGAAAAGCTGTCCCATTTCGCCGCCAGTGCTTCATCCTGTATGGTAAACGGCTCATTCAAATCAAACGAAGGGTAATTCGCCATGGCGTAAATTTCCCCATTCTGCGGATTCAGAATGATGAGAACACCGCGCTTTGCCCTCTTCGTTTCCACCGCCTTTGCAATGGTCTGCTCCGCATATTGCTGCATCACCACATCCATCGTTGTCACCAGATTTTTCCCATCCACAGGCGGAATCCGTTCCTGTTCGCTGTCCACCTCATTCCCTCTGGAATCCGTCAGCGTGAGAATCTTCCCCCGCTCCCCCTCCAGAAGCCTGTCATATTTTGTCTTCAAGCCGATAATGCCCTGATTATCCTTCCCGACAAAGCCAATCCCCTGCGCCGCCATGCTTGTATAGGGATAGATGCGCCGCACATCCTCGTCCACCTCTACCCCCGCATAGTTCGCCCTGCGGATGGCTGCCGCCGTTTCGGTGTCCACCTTTGTTTTGATGCGCACCAAGGCAACCCTCTGCTTGATTTTTTCCAAAACCTCGTCATATTCCAAATCCAGCATTTCTGCCAAAAATTGCGCCGTTTTCTCTTTTTCCTTTACCTGCACGGGAATCACACTCACGGCGTTTACCGTTTCCGTCAGAGCAATCCCTTCCCCGTTTCGGTCAAGAATCGCGCCGCGCTTCGGCGTAATCAGCCTGTCTCTGGTCTGCTGCTCATACGCCAGCTCCTGCAATTCCTCCGCCCGAAAAAGCTCAATAAAAACCAGCCGCCCCGTCAGCAGCAGATACCCGCACATGGAACAGAACAGAAAAAGCAAAAGCCGTTTTTTTGCCTTTATCGTCGGTTTCTCCATACAAAACACCCCTGTCTTTTCCCTCTACTGATTATTGTATAGAAAAGACAGGGTGTCTATGCTTTTCCCTATTGCGTTGTTTTCTTCAGCTCCTCCGCCGTTTCCTCCGCGGCTTCCTTCTTCGTCAGCGTGATTTTCACCTCGCTGTCCGCCTCTACGGAAACGCCGTATTTCGGGTCCTGCGCCGTTACGGTGCTGTTCGTGGTTTCGCCCTCAAAGGTTACCTCAAAGCCTGCATCCGAAAGCGTTTTCACCGCCTCGGTGTAGCTTTTCCCGACCACATTCGGCACCTTCGCTGTGCCTGCTTCTCCTTCCGCCTTCGCAACATACAGAATCACCTCACTGCCGGCTTCCACCTTCGCGCCTGCCTTCGGCACCTGATTCGTAATCGTGTTGCCCGTCCCGACAACCTTATACGTCAGCCCCTTGCCCTCCAAATCGAGCGCAACATTATAGATGCTGCTGTCTGTGTAATCGGGCATGGTTACGGTCGTCTTGCCGCCGTTGAGTGCTGCGGCTTCTTCCGTTTCCTCTGTCGGCTCCAGATTCTTATATTTAATAATGTTTTCCATAATCTGCTTTGTCATGGTTGCGGTGGTCTGCACGCCGTCCTCATATCCCTGCGGCTTATGGATAACGCTGAATACCAGATACTGCGGATTTTCCGCCGGGAAATATGCCATGTGGGTCAGTGTCCAGTTCTTCTTGTCACGCTTGCCCTGCTCCGCCGTCCCTGTTTTACAGCCGATGGAATATCCGGGAATCGCAATTTTCTTACCCGTACCATGGTCAACCGTTGCCTTCAGCGCAGTACGGATATAATCAGATGTTTTCCGGGAAATCACCTTACGCACAACCTCTGCTGTCTGCTCCTTCACCACAGAGCCGTCATCATCCACAATCTGCGAAACCACATAGGGCTTCACCAGATTGCCGCCGTTAATCAGCGCAGAAAAGGCAGTTGCCATCTGGATAGAGGTGCAGTTAAAGGTCTGCCCGAAGGAACTTGTTGCCAGCTCAACGGGACGCAGCTGCGATTCCGCATGCAGAATCCCCTCTGCCTCGCCCGGCAGGTCAATGCCTGTTTTCTGCCCGAAGCCGAATTCCTTCTGATATTTATAGAATTTTTCCGCCCCCAGCTTCTGTGCAATCTGAATCACACCGGGGTTACAGGACTGCGCCATGATTTCCTCAACAGAAAGCGTACCGTGTCCGCTGTGCAGATGGCAGTTGATATCTCTGTCCCCCACCGTAATTTTACCGCTGCAATTGAAGGTAGAGTTCTTCGTGATTACGCCCTCCTCCAATGCCGCCGCTACTACCAGCGGCTTATAAATCGAACCGGGTTCGTAGGTATCGCTGACGCAGAAATTTCTCCATATTGTATTCAGATAGTCGCTCTTTTCCTGATCCGTCATGGCATCCCATGTTTCCTTGAAGGTTTCATCCGTTGCAAGCGCTGTCGGCTCATCGGGGTCATTCAGGTCAAAGGTGTCCGCAGAAGCCATCGCGTAGATTTCCCCCGTATTTGGGTTCATCACGATTGCCGCCACGTTCTCCGAGGGCCATGCTTCCATGGTTTCCTTCACCGCCTGCTCGGCGTACTGCTGAATGTTGTAATCCAGTGTTGTCACAATGGTATTGCCGTCCTGCGCCTCATAATCCTGATAGGTTACCTTGTCCGCCCCCTGATACAGGATAAAGGAACGCCCGGGCGTACCCGTCATTTCATCATTATAATAGCCCTCAAGCCCCCATGTGTTGTTGAAGCCAATCAAATGGCAGGCTAAAGTTTTCAGCGGATAGGAGCGCTTACTGCTCTGCTCAAAATAAACCCCCAGCAGCTTTTTCTTTTCCAGCTCCTCCTTCACGCTTCTCTCCACGCCCTTTACCAGATATTTCCAGTGTGTCGGCGTATTGATTTTGCCCGTTTCCTGATTTTTTGTAATATGATATTCCAAATCCTCGTAGTTCAAATCGGGGAAATATTCGCAAAGGGTATCAAAGGTCTGCTTTGTTTTCTTGGCATCGTCCTCCTCCGCCAGCTGCAAGGGGTCTAATACCACGTTATACACCGCTGTCGAAACGGCAAGCACCTGCTCATTTCTGTCCAGAATACTGCCGCGGTTTGCCGCATTGACTAAGTCATAGCGGTTAATCTGCTGATTTTTCGCCGCCGCTTCAAATTCCGCGCCATGCACAACCTTCCAATACAGCACTCTGCCGAATAATACCGTCAAAATCACCATAAATACAAAAAGAATAAAAGCAAACCTTTGATTCGCTTTTATTCCTCTGGCCTTTCTTCTCATCTATCATCAATCCTTTTTAAAGAAATCTAAAATCCTGTCCACCAAAGAGGTTTCCGCTGTCGTTTCCTCTGTATCATGCTGCACCGTATAGCTCTGCTTGGGTACGTTGATATAAACCACCTGATAGGGCTGCGGTTCGCTCATGCCAAGCCGTTCTGTTGCCTCCTGCTTGATGTAGTCCATATCCAGCTGTTCTGTCAGCTCTGCCTCCAGAATCGCATTTGCGGATTTCAGATCCTCCAGTTTGCTTTTTTCCCTTCTGAGAGAAACCTCCGCCTGATCTACCATAACATGCATCCCCATAAATGCAATACAGCCGATAAACAGCATAATCGCAACGCCTACCATTTTCGCAAAGGAAACCTTATTTTCTCTTTCCGCCTCCTTGGCAATGCGCGCCGCTTCTCTGCGCCGTTCCTCTTCCTCCTCCCGCACACGGTAAGGGGTATAATCGGGCTGCAATTCATACGCCACATTGCCGTAGGTATAATAAGAACCGCTCTGGTTGCGTTTTCTGTTCTTCTCGTCTCTTGCTGCCATCCTTTCCCCTCCTTTCTCGGGTCTTTTCAATATTTATCAATCCTGCGAAACCCCCTCCAGCACACGCAGCTTTGCGCTTCTGGAACGAGGATTTTCCTCTAATTCTTCCTTGCTCGGTAAAATGGGCTTTCTGGTAATCACCCTGCCCAAAGGCTTTTTGCCGCAGACACATACCGGAAACTGCGGCGGACAGATACAGGGATTTTCCTGCTTGCGGAAGGCCTCCTTCACAATTCTGTCCTCTAAGGAATGGAAGGTGATGATGCAGAGCCTGCCACCGACCGCAAGCCTTGCGGCAACGTCATCAATCGCCCTTTGCAGTACCTCCAGCTCACCGTTTACCTCTATGCGAATTGCCTGAAAGGTGCGCTTTGCCGGATGGGGACCATCCTTTCTTGCGCCCTTCGGCACTGCCTTTTTGATAATATCTACCAGCTCGCCCGTTGTTTCAATGGGCTTTGCTTCTCTTTCCTTTACGATAAACTGCGCGATTCTTCTCGCCCAACGCTCCTCGCCATAGGTGAAAATCACTCTGTCCAGCTCGTCCTCGTCATAGCCGTTCACCACGTCATACGCACTGAAGGGCCTGTCCGGATTCATCCGCATATCCAACGGGGCATCCTGCTGATAGGAAAAGCCGCGCTCCGCTTCATCCAGCTGATGCGAGGAAACACCGATATCCAGCAGCATCCCGTCAATCTTTTCAATTCCTAAGCTATCCAGAATATTTGCGATATTGCCGAAATTATCTCTGACAAATGTGATTCTATCCTTGTATTCCGCCAATCGCTTTCCCGCCGCCTCGTGCGCGTTGGGGTCCTGGTCAATGCAAATCAAACGACCGGTTGTCAGCCGTTTTGCAATCTCCAGGGAATGACCGCCGCCGCCCATGGTACCGTCTACATAAATGCCGTCAGGCGTGATATTCAAATTGTCAATGCACTCGTTCAGGAGTACGGAAATATGATGAAATTCCATGCCTGCCGCCTTTCCGATTTGTCTGTGTTGTGTGATATCTATCTTTTAAGTCATTCATACTTTTAAATCATTCATAAATTTGCTTCGCAAATTTATTCATAACGAATCATTCTCTTCGAGAATTCCAAATGCAAATAAATTTGCATTTGCTCATGTAGCTTACAGCTACACGAGGATTCGTTATATCCCTAAATTCTCCATCTCAAAAGCAAGCTCGTTGCTGATGTAATCCTCTTCGTCGCTGTATTCGTTCCAATTATCCTTATTCCAAATTTCAATGCGGTTATTCACACCGATGGAAACAATGTCCTTTTTCAAGCCTGCGTATTCTCTCAGATGCGTCGGCACCATAATTCTTCCCTGATTATCCAACTCACATTCCACCGCGCCTGCAAAGAAAAAACGCACAAATTTACGCGCACCGGGGTTTGTCAGCGGAAGCTGCTTCAGCTTTTCCTCGAAAATCTTCCATTCCTCCTGCGGATAAGCAAACAGGCAGTTATCCAGCCCCTTTGTCACAACGAAACGCTCGCCAAGCCCCTCTCTGAACTTTGCCGGAACGATTAAACGCCCCTTTGCATCAATCGAGTGCTGATATTGCCCTAAGAACATTTCGCTGTCACCACCTTCCGCCACTTTCACACCTTCGCGGTAGTTTTCCACCACAAAAAACCACTTTGCGCCACTTTTAACCACATTGTAATATAGCCGC
>ERZ791680.1662-NODE-1662-length-12841-cov-4.333177_pt1 | contig 12841 bp, 10 predicted proteins | sample MGYA00510051_ERZ791680 | MGnify/ENA primary metagenome ERZ791680 (study PRJEB30046, sample SAMN00715238) | human gut metagenome | study: EMG produced TPA metagenomics assembly of the A metagenome-wide association study of gut microbiota in type 2...
CCGCCTCCTGCTGGGAGGCGTATGAAGAGGATGAAGCCGGCCTGCAGGACTCGCCCCAGGGCTGGTGATCGTCGCAGGAGCAGACAGCAGAAGCGGTAAGGGCCTGGTTTTTCTGCAGGTCCTTTTGACATTTTTCCAGGACACGGCGCACCCGGTCCGGGTCAAAGGGTTTCAGTATGTAGTTGTTTACGCCCAGCTCAAAGGCCTTGACTCCATACTGGGAGTAGGCGGTGGCAAACACAATCTGGGCATCGGGGAGAATCCGCCTGGCGGCTGCCGCCAGAGTGGTGCCATCCATATCCCCCAGGCTGATATCCACGAACAGCAGGTCAAAGGTCCGGCGGCTGATAAGTTCAATGGCAGAGGCGCCGCTGTCAGCCTCCTCAATCTGGCTGTCCGGCATGGCGTCCATAATCTGATGGACCAGTTCCTTTCTGGCCGGACGTTCATCGTCAATCACAGCTATCTTCATTGTATGATTCCTCCTGTTTGATTTCATGGGATGGGACAGGAATTTCTTCCGGTTCCAAAGGGATTCGGAACCAGACTCTGGAACCGGCTTCTGAAGTCTCGATTTTCAGACCGTTATCTTCTCCATATATGCTTTTCAGGCGTTTGTGCACATTGGACAGGCCAACTCCCTTTCCCTGGCCAGTGTAAAGTCCCAGCACCACTTCCCTGGGGATACCCTGACCGCGGTCAGCCACTGAGATTTCCGCCATGCCTTCCACACTGTGGACGCTGATGGAAACATGGCGGGCGCCGGTCCTGTCCCCGCCGTGGCGGACCGCGTTTTCTACCAGGGGCTGGAGGATGAAGGAGGGAACCTTGCAGTTGAGGTCGTCCTCCACATCCAGCTCCACAACCAGTTTTTCCTCAAACCGCGCCTGCTCCAGTTCCAGGTAACTGGCCACATGGTACAGTTCTGTGTGAAGGCTCAGCATGTACTGGTCGTTTTCCAGGGCCTGGCGGTAGTAGGAGGAGAGGGTTAGAATCAGTTCCCTGGCCCGGTCCGGATTCTCCCGGCAAACGCATGAAATGGTGTTCAGCGCATTGTAAAGGAAGTGGGGATTCACCTGGGACTGAAGGGCCTTGAACTCCGCTTTGCGGCGGAGCTGTTTCTGATAATCCAGGTCGGACAGCTCTAACTGGGTGGAGAAAAGACGGGCCAGCTCCGAGGCAAAGTCCAGATTTGACTGGGAGGTATGCCAGTGTTTCTTTACCATCATGGTCAGACTCCCCACTGGTTTGTCCATCTCGATGAGAGGGGCGGCAACAATGATGTGGTTCTTCAGGATATGGTACAGGGGGTCTGTCTTTTCCGCATAGGAAAAGGTGGTGGGCTTCCTGTCGTGGATAGAGCTTAGAATGGGTTTCAGCACAGCTTCATCCCGGAGGACATCGTACCAGTTCTCACCCTTCATGGCCAGGATTTTCTGGGCATCCGTGATCATCACAGCCGCACAGGAAGTGGACTGGTAGATGATGTCTGCGGTGGCCTCCATATCCGCGGTGCTGTAAAGTCCCTTTCTCAGGTGAGGCAGACTCTGGTCCACAATTCCCATGGCCAGACGCATCTTCTCCGCAAACTGGCTGTCCTCCTCCATGAATACCATATTAAAGGTGCCCAGAAATACAACCATGCCCAGGGCATTCATGATTATCATGGGAAAGGCAATGAGGCGTACCAGGTCCAGGGCAGCCGGGAAGGGCCGGGAGATGAGAAGGATAATGGCCATCTGCCCAATCTCAGCCAGAGCCGTGATGAGAAATACCCCGGCACCGTCAATCTTGCCGGCCTTAAACCGCTTGGAAAAGGCGGAACCGATCAGGCCCTCCACAAAGGTGGAGACAGCGCAGCTTACGGCGGTAAATCCTCCGATATCAAAGAGATACCGGTGAAGTCCTCCTATGACGGCGGCTCCGATTCCCACATAGGGGCCGCCTAACAGACCTGCTGCCAGCACGCCGATAACCCTGGTGTTCACGATAGCGCCCTGGGCACGCACCCCTGTGTAGGTGGAGAAAATGCTGACCAGTCCGAATATGACGGCCAGGGCGGCCCTGCTTCCCATGGCATGGCTGTCCTCCAGCAGCATGGAGCGCACCATGGGGAGCTTGGTGAGCATGGTGGCAATGAGTACCAGAAGACCAATATTTAAAAGCAGGTTAAAAAACATGGTATTGGACATGATGACCTCCCTTAATCGTTCTCACACCAGTATACCAAAAAATCAATCTTAAGAAAATCTTTAATTGTAAATCTTGGAAGACTATGGTAATCTAATGGGGAAGATAACTGTATTAATATACTTAATACAGATGGGACACCGGGAGGATCGGGATATACCTGGTCCATGACATGGCGGGGGCATTGCTGAGGCCGCTGTCAGGCATCCCGGCAGCGAGAACAGAGAGGGGGAAGGACGGGATGATTGTACTGGATTACAGGGACAGCAGGCCGCTGTATGAGCAGGTGGCGGAGCGGCTTAGGGAGCTGATGTTTAAGGGTGCCCTGCCGCAGGATGCGCAGCTGCCATCTGTGCGCAGCCTTGCCACGGAGCTGTCCATCAATCCCAATACCATCCAGAGGGCGTATACGGAGCTGGAACGCCAGGGATATATTTATTCCATCAAAGGCAAGGGCAGCTTTGTCGCGGATAACAGCCGGATGAAGGCGGGAATCCTTCAGGAGTGGAAGGGGCATTTTAACTCTGCTGTGGAGGAAGGCATAAAGGTAGGCGTCACAGCAGGAGAGATGAAGGAAATGATTGATACAGCCTGCCGGAATCATGCCATGGAAAGGGGAGAGAGTAATGATTGAAGCAGTGAACCTGACAAAGCGGTTTGACGATATCGTGGCAGTGGACCATATAAGCGCCACCATTCGGGATGGCAGCGTGTTCGGGCTAATTGGTACCAACGGAGCCGGAAAGTCCACATTTTTAAGGCTGGCCAGCGGTGTGCTGAAGCCTGACCAGGGATGCATAACCATTGACGGGCATGAAGTTTTTGAGAATATCCCGGCAAAGAAGCGCTTTTTCTATATATCGGATGAACAGTACTTCTTTAATAATACCACTCCTGTGGAGATGATGCGTTATTACAGTAAGGTGTACCAGGGATTTGACGAGGCGCGTTTCCACAAGCTGATGGGAAATTTCGGCCTGGACGAGAAGCGGAAGATACACACCTTTTCAAAGGGAATGAAGAAACAGGTATCTGTTATCTGCGGTGTTTGCGCGGGCACGGACTACCTATTCTGCGATGAGACCTTTGACGGGCTGGATCCGGTGATGCGCCAGGCGGTAAAGAGCATATTTGCAGCGGATATGGAGGACAGGAACCTGACTCCCATTATTGCTTCCCATAACCTGAGGGAGCTGGAGGACATATGCGATCATGTGGGACTGCTTCACAAGGGCGGCATTCTCCTGTCAAAGGACCTGGACGACATGAAGCTCAACATCCACAAAATACAGTGCGTCCTTAAACCGGATATGAAGCCGGAGGACCTGACGTCCCTTGATAAGGTAAATGTGGAACAGAGGGGAAGTCTCTGCACCATTACGGTGCGGGGAAGCCGGAGCGAGGTAGAGGCCGTTATGGCTTCCTATGAGCCGGTATTCTTTGAGTGCATCCCACTGTCCCTGGAGGAAATATTCATCAGTGAAACGGAGGTGGCTGGTTATGACATCAGGAAGCTTATACTTTAAGCTGCTAAAGGAGGATTTCAGGAGAAGGCTGTGGGCCATTGCCCTGGTTTTTCTGGCATTTTTCTTCACTCTTCCCATTGGGCTGGCCCTGAACATGGAGAACGCAGCCAACACCAATTACTACAGGTACAATGATTATGAACCTTTTATCCAGGACGCCGCCATGACCGACCTTCAGTACAAGACAAGGCTTCTGGAACTGAAGACAGAGGTGGTATTAAATGGTGTGGAATACGGGAACGGCATGATTGCCTTTTTGATGATAACCGCGGCAGTGGTCATCGGCGTATCCAGCTTTGCCTATCTGCATAATAAGAAAAAAGTGGATTTTTACCACAGTATTCCGGTGAGGCGGGAGGCGCTGTTTGGGGTCCAGTTCTCAGGAGGCATATTTATTGTCGGCGCTGCCTATGGTCTGAACCTGCTGCTGCTTACCGGGGTGGCCATGTCCTACGGCGTGCCTGCGGGCAGGATACTGGGCGCCATGGCCGGTGGCTGGGCTCTTAACATGCTGTATTACGCCCTCATGTATTCAACTGCTGTGGCAGCCATGATGATGACGGGAAATATTGTGGTAGGCGTTTTGGGAACAGGCGTTTTCTTTTTTCTGCTGCCCGGGATTATGCTGCTTCTGTGTTGGTACTGCGGAACCTTTTTCGTCACTACGGCCAGATATCTGTGGAGTTCGGATCAGTCGCCTTTTATGTGGGGGGTCAGGTACCTGTCTCCATTCAGCGTATACATCAATTCCTTTGGCTGGAAGATGAACGAACTGTCAAAACATGTTCCGGAGCTCATCTGTACGGTACTGGCATTTTTGGCAGTTACCACACTGGATTTGGGGCTGTACCGCAAACGTCCGTCAGAAGCAGCTGGGAAAGCTATGGCATTTAAGAAATCCATGCCGCCTATCCGTATACTGCTGGTGCTGGGAATTGGTCTGGCCGGAGGCATGTTCTTCTGGTCGCTGCAGAGCAGGCTGCGCTGGGGACTGTTCGGAACCATAGTATCAGTGGTGCTGACCCACTGCATCGTGGAAATTATCTATCATTTTGATTTTAAGAAGATGTTCAGTCACAGACTGCAGCTGGGACTGTGCCTTGCAGCTGGAATCCTGGTATTCTTAAGCTTCCGGTATGACTGGTACGGCTACGATTCCTATATTCCGTCCAAGGAAAAGGTCGTATCCGCCAGCCTGGATATCAGTGTGGACAGCAGATGGCTCTCGGATAAGACCTTTGAGACAGGCAGTGACGGAAAGCTGCAGATACGTTATGCAGACCCATATGAATATATAGAAGAAAACATGGTGCTCACCGATAAAGAGGCTGTTATGTCCATGGTGGAAGAGGGAAGGAAGCGCGCCCTCGAGAGAAGGGATGAGCGGCTGGGCATACGCAAGGCAGTGGCCCGGGTTGACGGCTATCATACCAATGCAGCCAGTTCCATCAGCTATATCGGCGGGGCGGACGGCCCCACCTCCATCTTTTTGGCAATGAAGTCAGGCGGAGGGGAGGATTCGGACCAGGAGAAATTTGAGACCAATATGACGGTATGCTACCGCCTGGCAAACGGCCGTGAGGTGAGACGTTCCTATTCCCTGCCTCTGTCTGCCGTGATGGATTCCTATGAGGCATTGTACAGACAGGATGCTTATAAGGAAGGCATGTACAGGATTTTAAGCCAGGAACCGGGACAGGTAAAACAGATTATGTACAGGGAGGCGGACCAGGTCACGGATGTGAGCCAGGACAGCCGTGTCCAGGAGGCCGTGCTAAAGGCGTATCAGCAGGATATGAGGGAGCTGACCGTGGAGGAGCGGCTGGTGGAGATGCCTGTGGGCAGCCTTATGTTCATGACAGACCAGGAGAATACCTATCTCCAGCAGCAGCGCCAGGCAGCCAGGTCGTCATTTGGCGGCATAGCGCGGTATCAGGTGGAGGATGTGAGCCAGTACTGGCCGGTGTACCCATCCTTTGAGCGGACCATTACGCTATTGAAGGAGCAGGGAATAGAACCCGGCACATGTCTGGCGCCTGAGAAGGTGGAGCGCATCGCCATTGACGTGCAGAATTATTTTTATGAACAGCAGGGAGAACTGCCGGAGGGAGAGACCCTGGCAGAACTTCAGAAAATCAATCCCAACTACCAGGAGGACGGTTCTCTGATATTTGAGGATTCCCATACCATCGGTCTGCTGCTGGAAGCCATTGCAGAAGATGAAAGCAGCGGCATGAATTACCTTTGCGAGACAGTGGAGGGAGGCCCCCACTGTACCATAAGGACAGAGAAAGAAGCAGGAGTGGGAGGCTTGCTTATAAAGAACAGAATCACTCCTGAGATAGCGGAACTCTTTACCGGTATTCCCATGAATAACGGGAAGTAGACGGTCAGAAGAGGACTGAACACAAAAACAGGGAATCAACCACGTTATGGTGATTGGTTCCCTGTTTTTGTTATTGCGGCACTATCTGTCCGGCACCGCTGCATCCCGTTTAAACACATCGCTTTAGGAGGAACATCCCCCGCATCCGCTGCATCCGCCTTTTGGTTCCCGAACAGTGCCGAAAACCTGTTCATGAAGACGCCTTCCCGTAGGGGTGGCAGCCAGGCCGCCCTCGGCCGTCTCCTTTAAGGTGGAAGACATGGCGTCGCCCACCTTCTTCATGGTCCAGATGACTTCATCCGCAGGTATGGCGCTTTCGATGCCGGCCAGAGCCAGCTCCGCCGCCACAAAAGCACCTGCCACGCCGGAAGCATTGCGCTTGATACAGGGAATCTCCACCAGCCCGGCTACCGGATCGCATACAAGTCCCAGTATATTCTTGATGGCAATGGCGATGGCATGTTCCGCCATTTTCGGGGTACCGCCTGCCAGCTCCACGATGGCAGCGGCGGCCCTGGCGGCGGCAGAACCGCACTCAGCCTGACATCCGCCCTGGGCGCCTGCCAGGGAGGCATTGTTGGCAATGACCATGCCCACGGCAGACGCGGTGAACAGGGACATGACACAGTCTCTTTCCGGAATCTGTTTTTCTGCCTGCATGGTCAGCAGGGCGGCGGGCAGGATGCCGCAGCTTCCAGCTGTGGGGGCAGCCACAATCCGTCCCATGGCAGCGTTGAGTTCCGAGACAGCCAGGGCGCGGTACAGGGCACCGGAGAGAAAGGAGCCGGTCAGGCTCTTTCCGTTTTCAGATATCCGGCGCATCTTATAGGCGCTGCCGCCGGTCAGCCCGCTGGTACTTTTTAGGTCTTTATTGCAGCCGGGATCAATGCACTCTGTCATGACCTGGTAATTTTTCCGCATATGTTCATATACTGATTTCTCTGTCTGCTCCATCTGTTCCGCCTGCTGCCTCAGTACGATGGCAGAGATGGGAAGACCGCTTTTTTCGGCGGCAGCTACGATGGATGCCACGGAAGAGTAATTGAATTCAGGTTCCATAAATATAATTCCTCCTGTAATTATGGGTTTCATCAGCTATATGGGCTGAAGCATGGTGCTGGAGAAAATGTTGGGCAGCACTTTGATTTTCTCGTTCAGTTCCGGTCCGAAACTGCCGTCAATTTCAATGGTCATCACGGCTTCGCCGCCCCGGCTCTGCCTGGACAGGCGGAAGTTGCAGATATTTACCCCGGCGTCTGCCATGACTTCCGTGACAGCCGCAATGGTGCCGGGCGCGTCGCGGTGGAGCACAATCAGGGTTGTGTGCTGGCCGGTGATGGATACCTCCATGCCGTTGACTTCCTTGACAAGTATATTGCCGCCGCCGATGCTGCTTCCCAAAAGAGAGACTGTGTTGCCTGTAACGTCGGTCAGGGTGACCCTGGCCGTATTGGGATGGGCCCCGTCGATTTCGCCTGTGGTAATGCTTACTTCCAGACCCTGTTCCCGTGCTAACTCCGGCGCCCTGCGTATACGGCTGTCGTCTGTGGCCATGCCCATGATACCGGCAATCAGGGCCTTGTCCGTGCCGTGGCCCTTATAGGTCTTTGCAAAAGAGCCGTGAAGGAAAATGTCTGCCTTCACGGCCGGCGCTCCCAACAGAGCCAGGGTTATCCTGCCGATTCTGGCAGCCCCTGCCGTGTGGGAACTGGAAGGGCCTATCATCACCGGCCCCAGGATATCAAATACATTCATGATATTCCGCCTTTCTGTTATTCTTTATCAGTATTATTTGTCAGGCTATGATAAGCTTTGCCCCGGCCCCCCGGATCCGGCTTTCCATCTGAGGGGAGATGCCGGAGTCTGTCACGATGGTATCTACCTCCTCAAAGGGACAAATTTTGAGCAGGCTGGCCTTTCCGAACTTGGTGGAGTCAGCCAGGACAATGGTACGGGTGGCAGAACGGTGCATCTGGTTCTGTATCCGTATCTCGCTCAGCCTCTGGTCCGTACATCCGATGACAGGGTCAATGCCCGTCACGGTCATGAACATGATGTCGATATGAATGCTTTCCAGCGTGGAGGAGAATTCATTGACCAGGGTATACTCATCCCGGTTCAGAATACCGCCTGTGAGAATGATGGTAATGCCGGGATTCTCAGCCAGCATCAGGGCGTTCTGGATGGAGTTGGTCACAACGGTAAGGTTGCGGAACCGTTCCTTTAATACAAGCGCCATCATCTGGCTGGTGCTTCCGTAATCCAGGGCAATCACCTGTCCTTCGCTTACCAGGCCGGCTGCCTTTGATGTGATGGCAGCTTTTTGCTCCAGGTTCTGGGAGTTGCGGATCTGAAGGGAAATGTATCCCCCCGGAATATCCGCTGGTTTTCCGGAATCCGCAGGGACAGCCCCTCCGTGTACCCTGGACAGGCGTCCCTGGCTGTCCAGATACTCCAGGTCCTTGCGGATGGTTTCTGAGGAAACGCCCATCAGCTTCACCAGTTCGGCTGTATGTACAATTCCGTCTTTATCTAAAAGCTCCAGAATCTTTGTATATCGCTGTTTTGCCAGCATATGTTTTAGCCCTCCCTTCTGATGCTTTTCTTAACATAAGTCATTCACAATTTATTATATCCCAAAATCCCAAAATGGAAAAGTGAAAAGTGCAATAATTCCCAAGCTAATCCCAATAACGCTTCACTGCGGCGGAGAAAAAAGATTGCGAAAAACTTGGGTTTAATACGACCGATTTCATTATAACCAACATATTCGCAATTTTATAGATGCGAAATGCACAAAAAGCCAACAAATAATTTGGTATAATTGCGAAAAAATTTGATATTATTGCGAATTAGCTTGAAAACCCAACCAAAAGCAGATATACTAAGTCTGTAGCAAGATGGAAATGTCTTGCAGGGAATGAGAGGTACCGTTTATGGAGTGGGTACCAGATACACACAACGAAAGGAGATTTAATAGATATGAATAATGAAACAAGAGCGAAAATCGTAAAAGCAGCACCCAACCGCTGGCTGGTGTTCTGTATCCTCACATTATCAGGAGGTATTGCATTCAAGCTTTCGTCCATGAAGGACATGTTCTATGTACCCATGCAGCAGTTTATGGGACTCACCAATACCCAAATCGGCGGCGCCCTAAGTGCTTACGGCATCGTGCAGACCATCGGCCTCATTGCAGGTATTTATATCTGCGATATGTTCAGTAAGAAATATATGATTGGCGGCTCCCTGATTGGACTTGGAATCGTGGGTGTATATCTTTCCACCTTCCCCGGATACTGGGGATTTTTGGCAGCCTTCGGCGTAATGGCTATTTTGGGTGAGGTTACATACTGGCCCGTACTGTTAAAGGCCATCCGTCTTCTGGGAGATGAGAAAACACAGGGACGTATGTTCGGGTTCCTGGAAATGGGGCGCGGCGTTGTGGACGTCATCATCGCATCCTCTGCACTGGCCATCTTCAAGGCCATGGGAGAAGGTGCAGCGGCGCTGAGGGGCGGTCTCTTATTCTTATCAGCAGTTACGGCAGGCGTTCTCTGTCTGATTTTTGTTCCCAATGATGAAAAACGCGTGGATGAAACCGGCAAGGAAGTCAATAAGGCACAGGCAGCCTTTGGCGGTATGATGCAGGCTATCAAGAGTGTTGATATTTGGGCTGTTTCTTTGAATGGTTTTACGGTATACTGTATTTATTGCGGACTTACATATTTTATTCCTTTCCTGAACCAGATTTACTTCCTTCCGGCAACAGCCGTAGGTATGTACGGAATCATCAACCAGTACGGCCTTAAGATGGTAGGCGGACCAATCGGCGGCTTTATGTCCGATAAGGTGCACAAATCCTCTGCAAAGCATATCCGCGCAGGCTTTGTGGCATGTATCATCGCCATGGCTCTTTTCCTGATGGTGCCTCATGAGTCCCTGGGACAGGGCGGCAACTGGATAATTGGCGCGGCGTGCACACTGGCTTTCGGAGCCATTGTATTTACCATGAGAGCCGTGTTCTTTGCTCCAATGGATGAAGTCAGGGTTCCAAAGGAGATTACGGGAGCAGCTATGAGCCTTGCATCCCTGGTCATCTACCTTCCCAATGCATTTGCATATGTAATGTACGGCAGTTTCCTTGACAGGTATCCGGGCATGGCAGGATTCAGGATTGTATTCAGCGTCATGATTGGATGGGCGGTTATCGGCGTGGGCGTGTCCACATTCCTGATTCACCGCATCAAGAAGTGCCAGGCAGCAGCTAAGGCAGAGTAGGTCTGCGGACTGATTTTGACAGAAGGACGGTATGAATATATGAAGGAATATCATGGTTTTAAAAATTGCGGAAACTGGTATAAGGGCAATATCCACAGTCATACCACGGTGTCGGACGGCATGCTCACCCCGGAGCAGTCTGTTAAGCTTTACAAGGACAACGGATATCATTTCCTGTGTTTTTCGGAGCATGACATATTTACAGACTATCGGGAGCAGTTCAACACAGAACAATTTATCATAGTGCCGGCCGTGGAGAGCAGTGTGGTGCTGTACCGGGCAAAGGGCACAAGCGAGCGCTATAAGATACATCACCTCCACGGAATACTGGGAACGCAGGCCATGCAGGATGCGGCCCCCCTGGGAACCTACGGACACATGCAGTTTATCCCCCCTATGAAATTTTTCGGGGAGTGGACCGGCCCTGAGGCTGCCCAGAAAGTGGCTGACATGCTGAGGGACCACGGCTGTGTGACCACCTATAATCATCCCATCTGGAGCCGCGTGACAGAAGAGGAGTTTATCCACACAGAGGGCATCAGCTCCCTGGAGATATTTAACTTCAATACAGTGCAGGAATCCAATACCGGCTACGATGTGACATACTGGGACAGGATGCTGCGCATGGGAAAGAAAATCAATGCATTTGCCAGCGACGACAACCACAATGAAGGGCTGTTTGAGGATTCCTGCGGCGGCTGGATCTGCGTGCAGTCTCCTGAATTAAGCCATGACGGCATTGTACAGAATTTTATTGACGGTAATTATTATTCATCATCCGGCCCTGAGATATATGACTGGGGCGTACGGGACGGCAAGGTATGGATTGACACATCCAATGTGAATCATGTAAACTTTGTATGCGGAAATATCATCAATGACGGGACCACGGTTCTGGGTGAGCGGTTTAAGGATACTCTGAACCATGCGGAATATGCCTTGAAGGGCCATGAGACCTATATACGTGTGGAGGCAGTGGACAAATACGGCCGCACCGCATGGACAAATCCCATTTATTTGGAATGGTAATCAGGTACTAAAGGAGGAATGGAAGAATGAAAGAGCTTCAGCAGATTCTTACGACCTTTGACGACTGGCTGTGGGGCAACTGGCTGTTGTTTGTGCTTCTTGGAGTGGGTCTTTTGTATACAATCATAACAGGAGGCATACAGATACGGCGTTTTGGATACATCATAAGAAAGACAATCTGGGAGCCCATTCTCTCAAAAAGCAAGGAATCCAAAGAAGCAGGAACCATTTCTTCCTTCCAGGCCTTGTGTACGGCAGTGGCATCCTGTGTGGGAAGCGGCAATATTGTGGGCGTGTCCACAGCCGTGCTGGCAGGCGGCATGGGAGCTATCTTCTGGATGTGGGTGGCTGCCTTTGTGGGAATGGCTACCAAATACGGCGAGATCATACTGGGTATGCTGTACCGTGAAAAGAATGAAGAGGGAAATTACGTGGGCGGTCCCATGTACTATATCAAAAAGGGACTGCATGCGCCCTGGCTGGCTGTGCTGTGCGCCTTCTTCATGGTAACCCAGATTATCGGAGGCAACTTCATCCAGTCCAACACCATAAGCGGCGTCATGAAGGAGAATTTTGGCGTTCCCTATCTCACAACAGGAATCGCCCTTGTACTTATCATCTTTGTGATTACCCTGGGCGGGCTTAAACGTCTGGCCCATGTGGCCCAGAGGCTGGTTCCCACCATGGCGCTTATCTATGTGGTGGGCGGGCTTCTCATCATCCTGGCCAACATCACCAAGGTACCGGGCGTGTTCGCGGACATATTTGCCGGAGCCTTCGGCCTCAGGGCCATGGCTGGCGGCGCCATGGGATCCATGCTGATTGCCATGCAGAAGGGTGTTGCAAGAGGGCTGTACTCCAATGAAGCAGGCGAGGGATCCGCGCCGGTTATCCACTCTGCGGCCCAGGTAAACCATCCGGTGGAACAGGGCATAACAGGTGTGGCTGAGGTATTCTTAGACACCTTTGTCATCTGTACCATCACAGGTCTTGTGCTGGGAGTCACCGGAGTGCTGGATTCAGGCGCACCGGGAAACGTACTGGCCATCAATGCCTTTGCCAGCGTGTGGGAACCCCTGCGCTATGTGGTGGCTGTCTGTCTCCTGATGTTCTCGTCCACCACCCTGATGAGCCAGTGGTACTTCGGGTTTGTGGGTCTGAACTACATATTCGGCACAAAGGTGGCCGATAAATTCAAATACGTGTTCCCATGCTTCTGCATCATCGGAGCATTGGCGGAGATCGAACTGGTGTGGGTCATCCAGGATGTAGCCCTGGGACTTCTCACCATACCAAACCTAATCGCCATGGTGGCGCTGGCCCCGCAGGTGAGGAAGGCTACAAAGGAGTATTTTGGGGGTGAGGCAGGCGGACGCTTGTAGGGAGCCGCGTCCGTGAGAAGCGGGAACGCAGTCCGGAAGGCGCCCTT
>ERZ791680.1663-NODE-1663-length-12831-cov-68.618817_pt1 | contig 12831 bp, 9 predicted proteins | sample MGYA00510051_ERZ791680 | MGnify/ENA primary metagenome ERZ791680 (study PRJEB30046, sample SAMN00715238) | human gut metagenome | study: EMG produced TPA metagenomics assembly of the A metagenome-wide association study of gut microbiota in type 2...
GGGCTTACTCGGGACTTGCACCCGTTAGACAATGCTCGTGCCGAGCATACAACAAAATAAGCCCTATACAAACATTGTTGTATAGGGCTTGTTTTTATTGTATAAGTAACAATTATCCTACCTGCGAACCAGGCTTAACGTTGCCTGTCACGGTTGTTACGTTCAGCGTTCCGTCGAAGTTTACGGCAGAGAGGATCATACCCTGGCTCTCGATGCCCATCATCTTGCGCGGAGCGAAGTTGGCAACGAAGAGCACATCCTTGCCGATGAGCTGCTCAGGCTCGTAGTAAGCTGCGATGCCCGAAAGGATTGTGCGGTCAACGCCAGAACCGTCGTCGATAGTGAACTGCAGGAGCTTCTTCGACTTCTTTACCTTCTGACAGTCCTTGATATGACCAACACGGATGTCGAGCTTCTCGAATGTGTCGAAGTCTACGTTCTCCTTGATAGGTGCAGCAACGTAGTTGGCAGCCTCGTTAGCCTTCTTTGTGTCCTCGAGTTTCTGAAGCTGAGCATTGATAGCCTCGTCCTCAATCTTCTCGAAGAGCAGCGCCGGTGTGCCGAGCTGATGACCAGGCTTGAGCAGCTCTGTAGAGCCGAGCTGTGCCCAGTCGGTGTCGGTAACGTTGAGCATCTCGCGCAGACGTGCCGAGCTGAACGGCAGGAACGGCTCGAAAGCAATCTCGAGGTTAGCCACGAGCTGCAGAGAGAGGTAAAGGATAGTCTTTACGCGCTCCATGTCGGTCTTTGCCACGTGCCACGGCTCGCAGTCGGTGATGTACTTATTACCGATGCGTGCGAGGTTCATAGCCTCCTTCTGTGCGTCGCGGAACTTGAATGTGTCGAGCAATGCCTCCACCTTCTGCTTCACGTCCTTGAACTCCTCGATAGTCTTGAGGTCTACCTCCTGAAGTTCGCCACACTCAGGCACAACGCCGTTGAAGTACTTCTTTGTGAGCTGCAGAGCACGGTTGACGAAGTTGCCGTAAACAGCCACCAGCTCGTTGTTGTTGCGATCCTGGAAGTCCTTCCATGTGAAGTTATTGTCCTTTGTCTCAGGCGCATTGGCTGTGAGCACATAGCGCAGAACGTCCTGCTTGCCGGGGAAGTCGACGAGATACTCGTGGAGCCATACAGCCCAGTTGCGCGATGTAGAAATCTTGTCGTTCTCGAGGTTGAGGAACTCGTTAGATGGTACGTTATCGGGCAGGATATAGTCGCCGTGAGCCTTCAGCATAGTCGGGAAGACGATGCAGTGGAACACGATGTTGTCCTTGCCTATGAAGTGGATGAGGCGTGATGTGGGGTCCTGCCACCACTTCTGCCACGGTCCCCACTTCTCGGGCTGTGCGTCGCAAAGCTCCTTGGTGTTGGAGATGTAGCCGATAGGTGCGTCAAACCACACGTAGAGCACCTTGCCTTCTGCTCCCTCTACCGGTACGGGGATACCCCAGTCGAGGTCGCGTGTCATAGCGCGCGGCTGCAGATCCATGTCGAGCCACGACTTGCACTGTCCGTACACGTTCGGACGCCACTCCTTGTGGTCTTCAAGAATCCACTGCTTCAGCCAGTCCTGCCACTTGTTGAGTGGCAAGTACCAGTTCTTTGTGGCTTTCTTCACGAGTCCGTGACCCGGGTTATTCTTGTTTGTAGGGTTGATAAGTTCCTCGGGTGAGAGTGTGGCGCCACACTTCTCACACTGGTCGCCGTAAGCACCTTCAGCGCCGCAGCGTGGGCATGTACCTACGATGTTGCGATCGGTGAGGAACTCGCCAGTCACCTCGTCGCAGAACTGCTCTTCTGTCTTCTCTACGAGCTCATGCTTGTCGTAGAGCGTGCGGAAGAAGTCGCTTGCGAACTTATGGTGAATCTTCGATGTAGTACGGCTGTAGATGTCGAACGAAATGCCGAAGTCTTCGAACGACTTCTTGATAAGGTTGTGATAGCGGTCTACCACCTCCTGAACCGTGATGCCTTCCTTGCGTGCGCGGATTGTCACGGGCACACCGTGCTCGTCGCTACCGCCGATGAACATCACTTCCTGCTTCTTCAGGCGCAGATAGCGCACATAGATGTCGGCAGGCACATACACGCCAGCCAAGTGGCCAATGTGTACTCCACCGTTGGCGTATGGCAAAGCCGCAGTCACAGTGGTGCGTTTGAACTTGTTCTCTTCCATTATATTATGTGTTTTTTAATTTCATCTGCAAAGTTACTGAAAATCGTAGAAAAATACAAAAAAGCGCAGCTCCTTTATGGAGTTGCGCTTTTATTATAATTATGTAAGCGATGTCTGTTACTTCACTTCTACGGTTTCGAGAGCAGCCTCATCGTGCTTGATCTTGCGACCGAGTGTGAGGTAAGCCACCGGAGCAGCCATGAAGATAGAAGAGAGTGTACCGAAGATTACACCGAGCAACATTGCGAACGAGAAACTGCGAGTGCTCTCACCGCCGAAGCAGAAGATACAGAGCAGCACGATGAGTGTTGAGAACGATGTATTGATAGTACGTGCGAGGGTCTCGTTCAGCGACTTGTTGAAGAGCTCCTGCAGATCCATCTTCTTGTGGAGTGTGAGGTTCTCGCGGATACGGTCGAACACAACCACCTTATCGTTGATAGAGTAACCGATAACGGTAAGGATAGCACCGATGAAGGTCTGGTCGATCTCGAGTGAGAACGGCACTACGTCCCAGAGGAGTGAGAAGAATCCGATAACGATTGTTGCGTCTACGGCGAGGGCTACTGTAGAACCTACTGAGAACGCTACGTTGCGGAAACGTACGAGGATGTAGAGGAAGATGGCTGCGAGGGCGAAGAGCACGCTGATGATAGCGCCGTGTGTGATGTCCTTAGCCACTGCCGGTCCTACCTTTGTAGACGATATGATTGAGCCGCCTGCGCGTACGTCAGGATTCTTGAATGCCTCAACGCTGCCCTGAGTTACGAGACCAGCGCCGTGGAGACCCTTGTAGAGGATGTCCTCTACCTCGTTGTCGATAGCCGGGTTGTTCGACTCAATCTTGTAGTTGGTAGAGATGCGGATTGTCTTGCCGTCTGTACCGAGTGCGAGAGCATTAACTGTTGCGCCCTTGAAGAGCGGTACGAGGGCTTCCTTCACCTGCTCAGGCTCTGTCTGCTTCTCGAGCACCACTACGTAGTTGCGACCACCAGTGAAGTCGATACCCTTGCTCAAGCCACGTACGAAGAAGCTGCCGAGCATGATAAGGATTACGATGCCGAACACTGTGAACGATGTCTTGTATGACGACATGAACGCGAAGTTCTTGTTCGCCATAAAGTTGCGTGATACGCGTGTAGAGAAGTTCTGCTTTGTCCACTTGTCGTGCTTCAGACGGTTCTCGTAAACGAGGCGTGTGAGGAACACTGCGGTGAAGAACGAGCAGCAGATACCGATGATAAGTGTGGTAGCGAAGCCGCGGATTGGACCTGTACCGAACACGTAGAGGATGATACCTGTGATGATTGATGTCAAGTTAGAGTCGAAGATGGCTGAGAAGGCGTTGCTGTAACCCAGCGAGAGTGCCTGCTTGGTGCCGAGACCCTTCTTGAGTTCCTCCTTGGTGCGCTCGTATATAAGCACGTTGGCATCAACCGCCATACCGAGGGCGAGCACGATACCGGCGATACCTGGCATTGTAAGAGCTGCCTGGAACGATGCCATGATACCCATGGTGAAGAAGAGGTTGAGGAGGAGGGCGCCGTTAGCTACCATACCCGGGATGAAGTCGTACATCACTACCATGTAGATCATCAAGATGATGAAGGCGAAGATGAACGAGATGAAGCCCTGCTGGATTGACTGTGCACCGAGTGTCGGACCTACCACTTCCTCCTGAACGATGTGTGCCGGAGCCGGCATACGACCAGACTTAAGAGTGTTAGCCAAGTCCTTTGTATCTTCGATTGTGAAGTTACCAGAGATAGACGACTGACCGCCAGAAATCTCGCCGTTTACGCGCGGAGCAGAGTAAACTGTGCCGTCGAGTACGATAGCGATTGCCTTGCCTACGTTAGCCTTTGTGAGGGCTGCCCAGCGGCGTGCACCGTCAGAGTTCATTGTCATTGATACCTCAGGCGAACCAGTAAGGTTGTTGAACTGGTCCTTAGCGTCTGTCACTACGTCGCCCTCGATAGGAGCGCGACCGTTGCTGGTTGTCACCTTGATGGCGTGGAGCTCGTAAATGTTCTTTGCCTGGATGCCGTCAGCTGGTTTAGCACTCCAAAGGAGGCGGCAGTCGGACGGCAGAATCTGCTTAGCAAGAGCCGAGTAGATAATCTTGTTTACCTCTGCTGTGTCGCGTGCCGAAGCGTAGCCTACGAGGCTGAGCGCACCGTTGCCAGAAGGCTGGAGCACAGAGAAGAGCGGGTTCTGCTTCTTGGCTCCAGCCATAGCTGCTGCGTCGTCTGCCTTAGCGTCCTTCTTTGTCTTGAACGCTGCCTTTGCCTTAGCTTCTACCTTCTCGGCTGCTGCTACTGCTGCTGTGTCGGTAGCAGCCGAGTCGGCTACTTCCTCCTTGGCACCAGAGCGGTGGTTAGCCTCGCGCTGGTTGAGCTGTGAGAGGTAAGGGATGATTTCGTCTGAGTTGTATGTCTCCCAGAACTCAAGGTTTGCGCTACCCTGGAGGAGCTTACGCACGCGCTCCGGCTCGTTGATACCCGGCATTTCTACCATGATACGACCCTGCTGACCCTCGAGCTTCTGGATGTTAGGCTGTACGACACCGAACTTGTCGATACGTGTACGTACGACGAGGAACGAGTTATCGATAGCTGCCTGCACCTCTGAACGGAGCACCTTCTCTACTTCCTTGTCAGAAGAGTTAGGCGACACCTTGCCCTGGAGCTGCTGTGTAGCGAAGATCTCTGAGAGATGACGTCCCGGAGCGTTCTTCTTGAAAGCGTTGATGAAGAGTGTGATGAAGTCGCTCTGCGAAACCTCGTGCTCTGCGCGAGCCTCTTTCATCGACTTAACGAAAGCTGCGTCTACCTTGTGGTCGGCGAGGTTCTCGAGTACATCAGGAACGCTCACTTCAAGGATGACGTTCATACCGCCTTTAAGGTCAAGACCGAGACCGATCTGTGTTTCGAGACACTTCTGATAAGAGTAGATGCCAAGATACTTCACGGAGTCCTTGTAGTCCTGCTGTGCGATAGGATCCTTTATCTTCGCAGCCTGGCTGTCGTAGTACTTTGTGGCAGCCGAGAACGAGAGATAGAAGATACTTGCAAGCGTCAAAAGGACGGCTGTTACAATTACAATACCTTTGTTCTGCATTTTTTTGATTTATTTTTTGTTATTATTATTTTTTCGCTGTGTATACAGATAGCGTGCAAAGTTACAGATTTTTTCAGTTAAACCGAAATTTATAGCTTTATTTCTTTGTTTTGCAGAGGTTTAAGAGTTTAAAACACTTATAAAAGTCCAGTTTTTTAAATATTTTTATAATATATAAGGTGAAAAAGCACTTTCTAAAGTGGTTTCATCACCCCTATACTCATTGCTATTTTACTCTTTGCAGCTTACATACAATCGGATAATGATCGGATGCACTTATGCTATTATCCACCTTGCATTCATAGGGTTTCCAATGGTCGGAGCACATGATGTTGTCTATGCGCACGTAGAAAGCGTTGTAGTGGTAAGATATACCAGGACCATTCGCCGTAGCTACATAACAATCGGTGAGTTCTTTAGCTAAGCGTTGACGGGTATAGGATATGGGCGAATCGTTGAAGTCGCCTGCAAGGATTATGCTCTGGTTCTTATGATGCTCAATGTATTCAGCCACAGCGTCTGCCTGTGGTCCACGTTTCGCTGATGCCTCGCCAAGCAAACTCCACAGGCGATGTGTTTCCTGTTTTGTTTCATCGCTTTCCATGTCACCTTTCAACATCGACTTAAAGCGTGTACGGTCTTCGGGCGACAATCCGGTAACCTGGAAGTGGGCTACAATAACAAGCGTAGTGTCCTTTTCACCTGTCTTTAGAGCATAAGATACTGCGTTATATGTATCCTCTTCGGTGGATATATATTCCTCCCCTACTATCGGCAACTTACTATATATACCGACAGCATCGCCTCCTTTGGGATTTTTCGAGCCACTATACTTTCTGTAAGGATACTTCACGTCCATCAAAGAGTCTATCTTCACACGCTTTGCCCATTGTACATCAGCTTCCTGCAAACAAACGATATCAGCGTCCTGTTCCAACATATAATCGGCTATAGCGCATGGCTGCGACAAGTCGGTCCACGTAGAAAAGCAGAATACATTGTACGACATTATCTTCAACGCATCCTCAGGAGCCGAAGACGGAACATTCAGCGGAACATAAGTGCGCACCGGACCGAAACATACTATCATTCCGACTAACGAGATGAGTGCCCCACGCTTACAAAACAACAACCAAAAGACGAGAAATGCTGTATTAAGCAGCAAAAACAAGGGGAATACAAGCCCTATGTTAGCTATCAACGGATGAGCCGTAGGGTTAACCCTGTCGCTATATCCTATAGCTAACATAAAGAGCACCGTCACCACATTGAATGCGGCGACGATGCGAAAGATTATTGATTTTATATTTTTCAAAGCGTGTAAGTCTGTTTTTTATTTTCTGTTACTTGCATCGAAGAGTTGCTGTTTCTCTTCACGCGTTAGCGACTCGTAACCATTACGACGTATCTTATCCAATATCTCGTCCATTCGCTCCTGCTCTGCCTTGCGGCGTGCGTTGTAGTCCCAATCGCTCTCACGGCGTGTATTTGCACTATTAGTAAACACACCGCCACGATCTTTGCGCCCCGTGCGACGCTCCCACGAGGCACGCATAGAGTCGAAGAACTGCTGTCCGCTGCGACGACTGTAGCGAATGTCGGGGTGGCGTCGCCAGTAGCGAATGAGGAAGAAACCGAACACCATACCGCCCAAGTGAGCCAGGTGAGCCACTCCGTCGCCCGTAGAAGAGTAAGCCATGAACAATTCTATCGCAGCATAACCCATCACAAACCACTTTGCCTTGATAGGCACAGGCAACGGGAATATAAAGATGCGCTCCTCGGGATAGAGCATACCGAAGGCGAGCAGTATGCCGTAGACAGCACCCGATGCACCCACGGTGGTCCAAAGGTTAAGGAAGGCAGCATTGGCATTAGCCACTTTCATTGTCTGAGCCAATGTGAAGTGAGGAAGTTGTTCGCTTGCTATAAAATAGAACTGCGCAAACTGTGCCAACTCCTGAAACAGACCAGCACCTACTCCGCACACTATATAATAAGTGAGAAACTTCTTCGGTCCCCAAGTGCGCTCAACGATACAACCGAACATCCACAGCGCAAACATGTTGAAGAAGATATGACTGAAACCGCCATGAGCGAACATGTATGTAAAGAGCTGATAGATGTGAAAGTCGGGCGCAAGAAAGAAGTGCAAACCTAAAACATTGTTGAGGTCTACACCCATATTTCTAAACAAATAAGTGGCTAAGAATACCACTACATTCACAATAAGTAAGTTTTTTGTTATCGTTGGAATATTATTCATATCACATTTTTATATATTTGTAAATATCGCATCGTTAGAGTGGCAAAATTACGAAAAATCCACGTAAAAAGGCATAAAACAGGCTCTTCGCGCTTTTTTTTTCAATTAATTATGCACTTTTTTCTGTTTTTTGTTTGATTTATGAAAGGAAAACTCTAAATTTGTCACTGAAATAGTGTGAGTTACACATTTTTAGCTCTTCAAACTCAGAGAAAACTAACATTTATAAACAATTTAAATACAACAGAATTATGAACAAGACAGAATTAGTAGAGAAGATAGCAGTAGGTGCTGAACTCAGCAAGGCTGACGCAAAGAAGGCTCTCGAGGCTGCAGTAGAAGCAATCAAGACAGCTCTCGTTGAGGGTGACAAGGTACAGCTCATCGGCTTCGGTACATTCAGTGTTAACGAGCGCCCGGCTCGCGAAGGCATGAACCTCCGCACTCGTGAGAAGATTCAGATTGCAGCGAAGAAGGTTGCTAAGTTCAAGGCAGGTGCCGAGCTTTCAGACGCTCTCAACTAAGCCAAATCAATCAAAAACCAACATAAAAAGACAGCTGAGACTTACCTCTGCTGTCTTTTTATTGTTATAGGAGTTAAGAAGCTATTCATATCGTTAATTAAACATAATTAAATACAGTTGTCTTTGTCGCAAACAATATAAGTGCGTATCTTTGTAGCACATTATTATGTACACGTACACGCATTAAGCGTGTGTAATAACACTAATAGATATATCAATTAATATTTTCATACAAATTATGCAGAAAAACAATCTTCTTTTACTGTCTGCAGCTACAATGCTGTTCATGACATCTTGTTCGAAGCTTGGACCGCTCTCAGCGGACAACTTCACAGTTATCCCTAACCCACTTGAGGCAAACGCAGGCGATGTTCCAGCTACAATCAACGGAACATTCCCAGAGAAGTACATGAAGAAGAAGGCTGTTGTCACAGTTACTCCAGAGTTGCGCTACGCTGACGGTCAGGTAGCTAAGGGTCAGAGTGCTACTTTCCAGGGTGAGAAAGTAAAGGGCAACGATCAGACTATCTCTTACAAGGTAGGTGGTCGCTACACAATGAAGTCTAACTTCAAGTACGTTCCAGAGATGCAGAAGAGCGAGATGTACCTCACATTCGACGCACGCATCGGCAAGAAGCAGTTCGACGTACCTGCAGTGAAGGTAGCTGATGGCGTTATCGCTACATCAGAGCTCTACAAGAAGACTCTCGTTTCTGAGAGTGGCTGCATCGCTCCTGACGCATTCCAGCGCGTAAACGCTGCTAAGCAGGAGGCTAACATCAAGTTCCTCATCAACCAGGCTAACATCCGCAAGAGCGAGCTCAAGAACAACTCTGTTAAGGAGTTTGTAGAGTTGCTTAAGAAGATCAACGCTGACAAGGAAGGCTACAACGTACAGAACGTAGAAATCCAGGCTTACGCTTCACCAGACGGTGGCGTTAAGTTCAACGATAAGCTCGCCGGCAACCGTCAGAACGAGTCAGAGAAGTACGTTAAGGGTACATTGAAGAAGACAAAGGTGAACGCAGCTATCGACGCTCACTATACAGCACAGGACTGGGACGGTTTCCAGAAGCTCGTTGCAGCATCTAATCTTCAGGACAAGGAGGTTATCCTCCGCGTGCTCTCTATGTATAGCGACCCACAGGAGCGCGAGCAGCAGATCCGCAACATGTCTGCAGGCTTCCAGGAGCTTGCTGACGGCATCCTCCCAGAGCTTCGCCGTTCACGCCTCATTATCAACTATGAGACAATCGGCCGTAGCGACGACCAGATCAAGGAGCAGTACAGCAGCGACGCTACTAAGCTGAGCGTTGACGAACTTCTCTACTCTGCTACTCTCGAGGAGTCGGCAGCTAAGAAGGAGGAAATCTACAAGAAGACAACAGAGGTTTACCCGAACGACTACCGCGCTTACAACAACCTCGCTGCTCTTGCACTCGCTAAGGGCGACGTAGCAGCTGCTAAGCAGTACGCTCAGAAGGCTACTTCTCTCGGTTCATCTACTCCGGAGGCACAGGCTAACCTCGGTCTCATTTCGCTCATCGAGGGCGACGTACAGGGTGCAGAACGTCAGATTGCCAAGGCTTCTGGCTCTGAGAACGTACAGTCGGCTCTCGGCGCACTCAACATCGCTAAGGGCAACTACGCTCAGGCTGACAAGGACTTCAACAAGCAGAACACAAACACTGCAGCTCTTGCTCAGATCATGAACAAGGACTACGAGGGCGCTACAAGCACTCTTGACAAGGTAGCTAACCCGAACGGTATGACCGACTACCTCCGCGCTATCGTAGCTGCACGTCGTGGCAACAAGTTTGCTGCTAACTCTTACCTCAAGGAGGCTCTCCAGAAGGATCCTTCTTTGAAGGAGTACGCTGAGAAGGACTTGGAGCTCTCTCTTCTGAAGTAAGACGTGGCAAGACGTTTTAAATAATTAAAAATAAATGAAGGCTGAGGGTTATTGCTCTCAGCCTTCTTATTCTAACTTCAGTTCATACGACTAAAATGAACAAAACAATTATAGCGACATTACTCGCCCTGATTATGGTGTCATGTGGAACCGATAGTCGTCATTTCGAAATCGACGGCAGGCTCCTAAACCTTAATCAGGGCGAGTTTTATGTATATAGCCCAGATGGCAACCTAAAGGGTATCGACACTATAAAGGTGCAAGCAGGACGCTTTACATATAAGGTGGAGTGTAAGAAAGAGATGACACTGATGATTGTGTTCCCCAACTTCACCGAGCAACCCGTGTTTGCTGCACCAGGAAAGAGCGTAGACATAAAAGGCGACGCTTCACACCTGAAAGAGATGAAGGTGAAAGGCACAAAGCCGAACGAACTGATGAACCAACTGCGCGAACAGATTGCAAACGCCTCACCCAACGAGATACAGAAATACGCACGCCAGTTCGTAGAGGATCATCCCGAATCGATAGTGAGCACATACGTCGTGCGCAACTTCTTCCTGCAGAAGGAGCGTCCCGACTTCGCCACTGCACGACAGCTGATAAACCTCATGCTTGAACATCAACCCGGGAACAACTCTCTTAAGAGTCTACAACAGAGCATAAACAACCGCACAACGCTCACCACAAACAGCCGTATTCCGAAGTTCGCAGCTTACGACATCAATGGCAAGCCGGTGAACAACGCCACACTCTCCACCGCTGGCACAACAGTAGTGGTGGCATGGGCATCATGGCACTACAATAGTATATCGATGCTACAGAGCATGGCACTACTGCAGAAAGAGACGAAAGGAGAGGTCAAGGTGGTGAATATATGTCTCGACTACTCACGCGCTGAATGTCGCAGAATACTCAGAACAAGAGAAATGGAAGATGTCATTACCATCTGCGACGGCAAGTCGATAGACGGCGATGTGTACAACCTCCTCGGCATGTCGAACATACCCGACAATATAGTCATCGAAAACGGAAAGGTGACGGCTACAAACCTCACAATCGAACAGCTAAACAAGAAACTTAGAAAGTAGTAATAAGAAACTAATGAAACGTTTACCGACACTTCTTACCGCGGCACTTTTGCTGCTAACGACCGCTAACGCTGAGACACAGGTCAGCGCACATATCGACTCGCTGCTATTCGAGAACAGCCACCGCATCGACTCTGCCTCGTGCGGTGAGCTGCGACTCAATTTCGACGCTCTGTGCTTCTTCCGCGACAATGAGTATAAGGGATGCCTCTCGAAGGGATACACGCTGCCTGGCTACCGCCTGCAGCCCACGGTGAGCTATCAGCCACTGAAGAACTTGCGCGTGGAGGTGGGCGTTAGTATGCTCCACTATTGGGGTGCAAACAAATATCCTAACCTCAACTATAGCGACATAGCAACATGGAAGGGCGACCAAACGCAGACGGGCTTCCATCTGCTACCGTTCTTCAACGTGCAACTGGCTGTGAGCCGAAACTTCAACCTCATACTCGGTAATATATATGGTGGGGCGAACCACCGACTCATCGAACCGCTCTACAATCAGGAGAACGCTCTCTCGGCTGACCCCGAGATGGGCGTGCAGATGCAGTGGCAGACGAAACCGCTCGACTTCGACGTGTGGGTGAACTGGGAGAGCTTCATCTTCGACAAGGACACGCATCAGGAGGCGTTCACCTTCGGACTGTCAACACGCTTCAAGGCAAACCGTCCAGAGCGACGCACGCATGTCTACTTCCCCTTGCAGGTGGTGATGCAGCACCGCGGTGGCGAGATAAACCCTGACGCCGAGCAGCGGCAGGTGAAGACATGGATGAACGCGGCGGCAGGTGTCGGCGTAACGATACACACCGACAACTCTATTCTTACGCGCCTGAATGCAGAGGCTGACGTGGCTTACTATCGACAGATGACGGGTGCTCTCCTACCCTTCGACAATGGCAAAGGACTATATCTGAAAGCGGAGGCTGACATCTGGCGCTTCTGTCTGCGCGGTGCCTACTGGGATAGCTCAAAGTTCATCTCTGTCTTCGGCAACCCTCTCTACGGCTCGGTGGGTATACACAATCGCGACTTCCAGATGCAGCGCAACCGCACCGTCTGTGCTCAACTGAGCTATGCACAAGAACTCGGTAAGGGGTTCTCATGGGGCGTGCAGGCTGATGTGTTCAACACGCTGCCCACGGACGACTTCGTCGTTGGCGACAAGGTGTATAACAATAATAATAAGGTGAATCTTGCGGCTGGCATCTATCTGCGCGTAAAGCCGTCGTTCCTGCTGAAGAAGTTTTAATGGGGGCACCTGTCTCCCACATAGGAGGGTATGGCATCCCTGCCATACCCACGCAGCCTGTTACAGTAATGTTCTCCCACAGATTTCACGGATTTACACAGATGGTTAGGCTGCGTAGTGGGCTCCCACAGAACACACAGAATACACAGAAGTTTATTGTTGAGAAGGAACTCCCACAGATTTCACGGATTTACACAGATGTAAGCAAAATGTTCTGTGTGTTCCGTGAATTCTGTGGGAGTAAATGTCTGTGTAAATCTGTGAAATCTGTGGGAGAATATTCTCTGCCAGTCTGTTCTGTGAATTCCGTGAATTCTGTGGGAGTAAATATCTATGTAAATCAGTGAAATCTGTGGGAGAATATTCTCTGCCAGTCTGTTCTGTGAATTCTGTGAATTCCGTGGGAGTAAATATCTATGTAAATCAGTGAAATCTGTGGGAGTAAATATCTATGTAAATCAGTGAAATCTGTGGGAGAATATTCTCT
>ERZ791680.1675-NODE-1675-length-12753-cov-3.027878_pt1 | contig 12753 bp, 8 predicted proteins | sample MGYA00510051_ERZ791680 | MGnify/ENA primary metagenome ERZ791680 (study PRJEB30046, sample SAMN00715238) | human gut metagenome | study: EMG produced TPA metagenomics assembly of the A metagenome-wide association study of gut microbiota in type 2...
ATCTGTTTTTGCAGATAAATGCTGCGGAAATAAATGATAAAGCCGCCCAGAGCACCCACGATAAAAAGTACCAAAAAGGCAACCGTCATATCCATCTTTGTCGCAAACTGTATGACAAATAAGAGGATCAAAAGCGTTGCATAAAGCAAAAATACTAAGAGAGATGCCCGCTTGATGATCTTGCGTTCCTGGGTAATGTCCTCGCGCTCGATCTCCCACTGGTTCTTCTGTGCCTCTAGGATATTTTTGTCCCGCCGCACCTTGTCCTGATAACGCTCGTTTTCCAACATCCGGTGGATGGTCTGCGGTACATCATCCTCATTCTGCTCCATCAAAAGGAACTGGCTGTCCGAAATATTGTAAGAGGCATTCTCATAAGCCTGACGCGCAGCATTCAACTGCTCGATATTGGATGCCGCTTCCCGGATTGCCTGTCTGGTCTCATCCGGCAGCCCCTCAATGGTCTGGATATCCGTCAGATAGGAAGTGACAACACGGTATTCTGCCTTTTCTTCCTCGATCTCTTTGGTCAAGGCAATGATCTGCTCGCAGGAATCCAAAATGTAGTGTTCCAACTTCTTGGGATCATTCCAGTTGTCGATGGTCTCGATCTCCTGATATACCTTGGCAAAAGCCTCATCGATCTCCTGTTCTTTTTTTCGTTTCTTTCCAAAAAATAACATGCCTTTCTCCCAGCTGCTGTCTTTTTAAATGCGACACAAGTGATTGTAATCGACTTTCCAACTGCTCAAAATAGATCCGATCACCTGTGATCTGCCCGTTTCGGTCGCAAGTGCCTTTTGTATTTTTTCATCGAAAACATGGATCTCTTCGAGGGTACTGAGCATGGTGACTTCCTCGCAGATCTCATCTACCATATCCTGCGGGATAAAGTATTTGTCTACCAGTTCGTCGAAATGCTTCTGATCCTTGTTGCAGCGCAGTGCCGCCAGCATAGACCGGAGCGACTGCGTTTTGTGGTTGCGCTTGTAAGCCTCCTCAAAGCAGAGGGATGCCTCGCCAAAGAAAAACAACCTTCCGTAGGCAACGCCCAAGTTATGCCAGATATCTCCTTCAAAAGCGGTCGGTCCATGTGTGACCGCCGGGTCATCTAACATCTTTTCATATTCAAAAATAGCATCCACAATCTTATCTTTTTCCATCAGGCGGTCTGCCCGCATTTTCTGGCACTCTGTCGGACTCTTGTTCTCAAAAGACGCTATCGCCTGCAGCAGGTCACGGATCTCCACACTGGTCAGATAACCACTGTAATTTAGAATCTGTCCGATAAAAATATGCAACGGTGCCTGATTGGATAGGGTATCCAATAACTGCTTTTCCAGATCGCGTGCCCCCAGTTCCCCGCCAATCCACAGACAGAGTTCCTTGGATGCAAATTCTGCATTTAAAAGATAAACATTGTGTGCAATATAATAACTCAATTCTTCCAAAGAATAGACATTCAGCGCGCCATCCTCGATAAAATAAGGATTGTCTGCTATGGATTGTCTACATAAAATCAATTCACCCATCGGATGCCTCCTTATTCTTCCAAACAGACGGTATGCTCCCATGTACGGTTGGACGATGGTGCGATCTCCCCAAAGCCTAAGTCACGGATCGTGATCTTGATCTTACGGTCAGAGATCGGTTCTGCCGTAATACGAAGCCTGCTGGTCCTGCGTTCTCTTTCTACCATGTCCGTCAATTCCAAAAGTTCTACGTGAGCCTCCCTGCTCTCCGGCCGCTGGATCCAGACCTCGATCTCCGGTGTTCCGTCCAAAATGACCTCACATTCGCCCACCTCGTCAAACCAGGACTGTCCAGCTGTGATCAGAGTAAAAAACTGCATTTCATTGCCCACCAAGACCTTGAGGTAGAGATTTAACTTGAGTTCATTGTCTCCGATATAGACAAAAGGCCAATCCCGCTTCCCATCCTTGATAAAGCCTGCATAACAGGCGCCCTTGGAGTAAAGATTCTTTCCCACAAAGACCTTTCTGGTATGGCAAAGATACTGCAAAGATGCCTTCATCCAGTCTCCGTCAAAACCATCTCCGATCAGATAAACCGCCGAAACGACCTGTCCGTCGATCACATCCTGGGCGATCTTTTGAAACTCGCCGTCCTTTTGGTCTAAGAGTTTGCCATGATTTTTCTGATCTAAGTTGATGACCTGAGGTGTCGTATGCATATTACGCCGCAAGCGGCAGGACACCATATCCGACTCAGTATAGTCAAACATGACTACATCATGTAAAAAGGTCTCCGGCTCCTGGCTCAGTGCATAATAGTAAAAACTTTCCCTGCGGTCGATCAGAAGCAGTTTGTCTGTCTCGATCCCCAGTTTTACCATGATAGCCGAAAAGAGTTCCATGTATTCCACACTGACCTTGTCCAGACAGATGACAAGTTTTGCTAAAGGCATCATGGCTTGGGCGCTTCCTGCCAAAGAGAGGACACGCTTTAAAAAGATGGCAAGCAGATCACTCGCCGCGTACTTTTCATGCTCCAAAAAGACTTCTTCCCCAGTTCTCGCCTTATCAAGAAGATCTTCTACGCCAAGCGCTTCCCCGGATTTAACACGCACTTTTGCTTCGCGTCCGAAGAACCACTGACCAACGCCCTTTTTCTTGGCAAGGGCGGTCGGGATCTGATAGGACTCGCTGCCCATGATCGTGCTGATCGTCTGTGGCTCTTTCATATGCTGTTGGTAAATGCTGATCATGGTATATTTTTCACTGATATCCATACCAAGATACAAGCCCACATTCTCCTGTTCCATAAGTGCCTCTTATACTGTCGTAAATAGTTCCTTTGTCACCTGATCCAAGCCCTGATACTGCTTCATCAGTTCCAACAACTGCCCGTCTTCATGATAGAGGTAGGCATTTTGCATGGCATTCAATAGATCGTAGCGATCCAGATTGCCCTCCTGCAGATCACTGGAAATGGTCAGGTCATCCGCACATACCGGCAGGTCTGCTACCGCATCTGCATACAGGGCATAATGAATGGTCTCTCCGAAAAAGACAACGAACTGCTTGACGAAGATTCCCTCGTACATCTCGATCATTTCTTCCGTGATCGGCTGCCCATCATCAAAACGATAGGTGATGGTGATCCGCTCTCCCGGATTGCCCCGGTATTCCACAAAATGTTTGTCATACAGATGATACTTGATGATCAGTTTATGATCGACATTCTTGTAGAACTGGAAATAGACATTCCGCAAGATGTAATACTGCAAGAGTTGATCCAAAAGGGCAAACTCTTTTTCATCCAAGGTATCCTTGCCGGATAGATATTTCATGTATGCCAGATTGCAACTTTCCTTTAACTCGATGCCTTTTGCAAAATAATAGGAAAGATAGTCAAATAACTTGTCTGGCACATGTTCCTTTGAGAGCATATATGCATGCGCCCAGTAATTCAGATAAGCCTCGATCAGCATGCGGTCTTTGCCACGCGCCAGATAGGAAGCATAAATAGCCGCCGTTTCCTCCATGCAGTTTTCCGCATACAAGGTCTGGAATAAAATATTTTCTTCCAGCGCCACCACGGACATTTCTTCTGCTTTTGCCGCCTGCCAGAGATAGATCATATCCGGGCTTGGTCCCACATAGTTTTCTGCCAGATAGGAGACCGTTGCCGGTGAAGTCTGCTTCTGTCCCAATAAATAGCCACACAAAGAAAGTAAAAATTCATCTTCTGCAAATTCAGTCGTCAACAGCCTTTCGGTGCACATCTGTAAGAGCAGGCGGTCATCCACCTGCAATCCGTAATAGTCCTGCATGAGGGCATAGGCTCTCTCATAGTCCTGCCGCTGGATAAATAAGGAGATCACAAAACCTCTGGTCCTTGCATCCAACTGCCCAAAGTCCACATGCTTTGCAAAATGTTCTTCTAAGACTTCTTCCCTGCAATGATCCTGTAAAAAGCCAATAAATGCACTGTATTTTTCCTGTTTATAACGCTTGGAAACCAGCGAAGAATCCAAAAATACCTGCATGCGTTTTACATCATCCAAGGTATAGTCTTCCGCTTCTTTTTTCTCCGCAAAATCCGCAAGGATAAAAGGAAGGGAAAGCGGTGACAATTGTTCCAGCCTCTTGATAAAACGCTCTGGGTACATAAGCCTTTGTAGGGTGTATGCCTTGTGATCGCTGATCAGGGTGCCATTCCCCGTCTCAAGCAGTAACCGGTACTGTCCCGGCAGGATCGGAATACATGCCTGATGGTCTTGTACCGGGATCACGATCGGCATTTCATACTGCTCCTGATAGATAAATGCACGGGTGATGTCCGGATAAAGGCAGACCAGTTTTTTCATAAAGACCATGCCCGAGATCAGATGCGCCATCTCCTCATCGACTACACCCATCTCCAGAACATTCTGATAGATGATCGCCAGATTGTCATTCATGCGATTGGCTTTCATCTGCTCGATCGCAAAAGTTTCGATGTTGCGCAGATACTGCTCATAAAGCCCCGGTGCCTTGCGTCTTTCCGAAATGATATTGGCATAAAGAAGTGCCTTCTTTTGATATGGCAGATTGCAACTATAGCGGAAGTACATAGTCACCATCTGCGGCAGTTCTTCCGTACTGTTGTCCGGCATGGAAAGCATATAAGCCTCATACAAGCCGCTCAGACGCAGATCCAGACGGATTGCCTCGCGATACCAGTCCAGATACTTTTCCTGAAACATCTGGTTGCGCAACAAATAAGATACCAGAACAGAAAAGGCTTCCTCGCTATGCTCCACCTCGTATGCCTTCTGTGCGATCAAGAAAATGTGTGGATCAAAATCTTTGACCTTTTCCATCACATGCAAGACCTGCATTGCCACATCTTTGGTAAAGGTCACATGTCTTGCTGCCCAGTATAAGATCTTGGTCGCATGCGCATCAAAGGCATGCAAAAGATAAGGATCCTGCACATACATGGCATATGCCTCAATATATAAAAACGGTGTATCGTTATCTGCTTCGATCCATTGTAAAATGGCTTTGAGTTTCCGCGCCGGATTTTCCATATATTCTTCCCGCAAAAAAGATAAAAACCAGAAGAGTCTGACATCCTCCGGGTGCTCTCGAAAGATAGTCTCGATCTCTTTTGTCAGGCGGTCGACATAGGACTTTTCCTGCTCGATCAGGGTGCAGAGATACAAAAGATATGCCCAGAGAACGCTCTGCTTGTCTGCGATCTCCCGCTTCATATCGGAAATGATCCAAAGTGCCTCCTGCCGCTTTTTGCCCACGATCAGGCACTGCGCCTTCATCAGGCGATACCATGCATTATTCGGGCGGCGCTCTAACAGTTCATCTAAGATCTGTACCGAGCCATCACACCACTCGCCTGTCGTGATCTGGCGGAAACGATACGCTTTATAGGTATCCGTCAAATCTGCCAGACACTCTTTATCCCTGCGCCATGGAAATTCCTTTTTTTCATCTTCCTGATCAAAGGTTGCCATGATGTCAATGACACGCACCGTTCCCTTGCAGGAGAATGTGATCCGCGCACGGTTAATGCCCGCGTGCATGCGGTTCTTGTGTATATAATAATTGAGAAGCATGGTAGAACCAAGAAAATAGTCTGTCGTAATCAGATCTTTTTCCACAGTGACAAAAGGACTGTCACTCTCCACTGTGATCTCAATATAGCCCCATGTATTCTTGGCAACCACTAAGGTCTCCTTGCGGTTTTCGCTCACGCGGTAAAATTCTTCCTTGCGCTCGCGCACCGTAAAATCGACAGCATCTTTTAAGCCCACCGCCACTAAAAATTCTTCTAAATTGGCTGAAGACGGTAAAGCCTTACGATAGCCGGTATAGACCATGCGGACTGCCTTTTCCTGTCTTGCAATGAACTTTTCAAAAGCCTGCGAATAAAACAACTGCATGGCTTCTGCCCAATGTCCCTGTGCAAGACTTGCAAAATCGGATAAACTTGCGATCTCGCCTGTAGATGCATACAGGCGGTCTGCCTCAAATTGCACATCAAAAGGAAGGCGACACTCCCTCTGGTTACATACAATGGTAAAATAACCGGTAAGCCTGTCCCCTTCTTGATAATCCTGACCCAGCACTTCAAAACGGATCGTTGCTTCCATCCCGTCAAACTGCGGCTTTACGATGCGCACATATGGATTGGAAGAATAGACGATTCCCCGGATAGAGACCTCATTGGTAGAGTGCATGAAAAACTCACCCTGTAAGCGTTCTCCCTGCCTGCCACGCACGGTAACTGTCTCCTCTGAAAATGCTATCTGCGGCCTTCTGTTGTCAAATTTATCTTCTGACATCCGCCAGATTCGTTTTCGCAAAATATGACACCCTTTTCCTGCCGTTTTGTCTTCTGCCGGTTGCAATTTTCGACGCAAAAAGACTATAATGAATTATAAACTATTTAAGAAGGACATGCAATAAACTTTGTCCTTTGCAGGAGGAAAGCATGCTTACACATAAAGACCATTTCCATGGCAGCGACTTAGAAAAAATAGAGCAGATCTACGGTATCCGCAAGGAAGATATTGTAAGTTTTTCAGCCAATGTCAATCCCCTGGGTATCTCACCGAAGTTGCGGGAGCATCTGGCAAAACATATCGACTGTATCACGACCTATCCTGACCGGGAATATTCTTCCCTGCGTCAGTGCATGGCAGATTATGTCGGCACAGAAAAAGAAAACATCATTGTCGGCAACGGCTCTACCGAACTGATCTCCCTTTTTATACAGATCGAGCATCCAAAGAAAGCCATGATCTTAGGACCTACCTATTCCGAATATGAAAGAGAAGTTTCTCTCGGTGGAGGGACGACTGTCTACTATCCGCTCAAGGAGGAAAGCGGTTTTAAACTGGATACCACCCACTTTACCTCAAAACTGGATGATTCCATTGATCTTTTGATCCTCTGCAATCCAAACAATCCTACCTCCAGCTGCATTTCCTTGGATGATATGCGTACCATCCTAGATGTCTGCAAGGAGCATGGTATCTATGTCATGGCCGATGAGACCTATATCGAGTTCGTTGAAGATGTAGCTCATACCAGTGCCGTCTCACTGACTGCCTACTACAACAATATCATCATCCTGCGCGGCACCAGCAAATTCTTTGCTGCACCGGGTCTTCGTCTCGGCTATGCCATTACCGGCAACGAAGACCTGCTCCGTAATATGAACCAGCGCAAAAATCCATGGATGATCAATTCACTTGCTGCGATCGCCGGGGAACTCATGTTTCAGGATGACGAATATATACAGGCGACCAGAGATCTGATCAGCACGGAACGCGCCCGCTGTTATCAGACAATGCTAAATTCCAAGCGTTTCCATCCATACAAGCCGACTGCGAATTTTATGCTCATGCGCATTATGGATGAAGACTTAAACAGCGGTATCCTGTTTGACCGCGCCATCCGCGAAGGGCTTATGATCCGGGATTGCTCGACTTTCCCATTCTTAAATGACAAGTATATCCGCTTCTGCTTTATGGATCCTGCGGATAACAACCGGCTTTTGGATTGTCTCTTACGTTAGATCACTTATTTCATATGATGCAAAAAAGAGAAAGGCGAATGCAAAAGATGCAAACGCCTTTCTCTTTTATTCTGTTCTCATAAATTATTTATTCTGGAAGTATTCGTGAATACCCTTTGCAGCAGCCTTTCCTGCACCCATGGCAAGGATAACTGTTGCTGCGCCTGTCACAGCATCACCGCCTGCGTAAACAGCTTCTTTTGAAGTTGCGCCATCGTCCTCACAGATGATGCATCCTCTCTTATTCACATCAAGTCCTCTTGTCGTAGAAGAAATGAGTGGATTTGGAGAAGTACCAAGTGACATGATGACGGTATCTGCCTCGATCTCATACTCAGATCCAGGAATTTCCACCGGTCTTCTTCTTCCGGATTCATCCGGCTCACCCAGTTCCATCTTGATGACACGAACGCCCTTGACACAACCGTTTTCATCTACTAAGATCTCGGTCGGATTCTGCAAAAGATCAAAGATAACGCCTTCCTCTTTTGCATGATGTACTTCTTCCACTCGTGCAGGAAGTTCTGCTTCACTACGACGGTAAACGATATGTACTTCTGCGCCCAGACGGAGTGCTGTTCTTGCAGCATCCATAGCAACGTTACCACCACCGACAACAACGACTTTCTTGCCGCGTGCGATTGGTGTATCATAACCTTCCTTAAATGCTTTCATCAGGTTATTTCTGGTAAGGAATTCATTGGCAGAGAATACGCCCTTTGCCTGCTCGCCCGGGATCCCCATAAATCTAGGAAGACCTGCACCGGAGCCGATAAAGACTGCCTCAAATCCTTCTTTTTCCATCAACTCATCAATCGTTACGGAACGACCGATGATAACATTTGTCTCGATCTTAACACCAAGAGACTTTACATTTTCTACTTCTGCGGCAACAACCTTGCTCTTCGGCAGACGGAACTCAGGAATACCGTAAACCAGTACACCACCTGCTTCGTGCAGTGCCTCAAAAATAGTAACATCATAGCCAAGTTTTGCCAGATCACCGGCACAGGTAAGTCCTGCAGGACCGGAGCCGATCACTGCGACCTTGTGACCATTCTTTTCGCTAGCGCCCTGTGGCTTGATGCCATTTTCTCTTGCCCAGTCAGCCGTGAAACGCTCCAGTTTTCCGATGGAAACGGCTTCGCCCTTGATTCCACGGATACACTTGCCTTCACACTGGCTCTCCTGTGGGCAGACACGTCCACAAACGGCTGGAAGTGCAGAAGACTCGCTGATCACTTCATATGCCTTTTCGATGTCGCCATCTTTTACAGCTGCGATGAAATCCGGGATCTGAATGGAAACCGGGCATCCCTTGATACACTGTGCATTCTTGCAGTTCAAGCAACGGGATGCTTCTTCCATAGCCTCTTCTTTATTGTATCCTAAACATACTTCTTCAAAGTTAGTGGCACGAACCTTTGGATCCTGCTCACTGACCGGAACTTTTACTAAAACATCACCCATTACTTGTCACCTCCACAATGTCCGCATCCGCCGTGGTGTGTATCACCTTCCTGTAAAGCAAGCATCGCGCGACCTTCTTCTGTCTTATACTGCTGCTGTCTGGACATAGCCTGATCAAAATCAACCAAGTGGCCGTCAAACTCCGGTCCGTCCACACATGCAAATTTTACCTGATCTCCAACAACCAGACGACAAGCACCGCACATTCCGGTACCGTCTACCATGATCGGGTTCATAGATACGATCGTCGGGATACCAAGTTCTTTGGTAAGTTTGCAGACGAATTTCATCATGATCATAGGTCCGATGGCTACACACCAGTTGAACTCCTGACCTTCGTCTACCAATGCCTGCAACTGATTGGTTCCCATTCCATGGAAGCCATAAGAACCGTCATCTGTTGTAACACAAAGTTGTGTGGCAACTTCACGCATTTCATCCACATAGAACAAAAGATCCTTGGTACGGGATCCCATGATCACGGTCGTTTCTACGCCATGCTCTTTCAGCCATTTTACCTGTGGATAGATCGGTGCGGTCCCCACGCCGCCCGCGATAAAGACGATCTTTTTCTTCTTTGTCTCCTCGAGGTTCTCCTCTACACACAGTTCTGACGGCTGTCCCAGCGGACCTACAAAGTCCATAAAGGCATCTCCCACAGCAAGGTGTGACATTCTCTCTGTGGATGCTCCTACGGTCTGGAATACGATCGTGATCGTACCAGCCTCTCTGTCATAATCGCAGATCGTCAGTGGAATTCTCTCTCCCACTTCATCGATCTTGGCGATGATGAACTGTCCCGGCAGACAATTATCTGCCACTCTCGGTGCCTTCACATCCATCAAGAAAATCTTGTCAGCAAGTTTTTCTTTTTTTACGATTGGATACATAGTCTTCCTCCCATTTTCTTATTTTCTATTTGATATGCCGATCCTTAGCGGATTTCTCGCCTCCTAAGTAGAATGCACAGCATATAAAATACGATTCTTCTGTTAACCCTGTGTTAAGCCTGTCTTTAACTAAAGTAAACCAACTCGTCCTGTGGTTTTTCTGCCGGTTTCATCTCGATCGGATAAAGGATCGGACCCTTGCCCTTATATTCTCTTGCAAATTCAACCTTGATACGTGCGGTAAGGTCGATCCAGGAGCGATGCTCCGGTGTATTTTCCATGCCGGTCTTGCACATCATGCCAAGGAAGGTAATGTCCTCCACGCAACAAGTCATGGCAAAACGTCCCGGCACGATAACGCCGCGCTTTAACTTACCATCCTTTGGATTGTAGACCAAACCTAAGAAATGCACTTTCTTGCCATCGTATTTCTTTGGATTTTCCATGCAGTCCATAAACCAGAGGGCATAATCTGCATCGGAAATCTCGATCACATCTGCATTGATGTCAAAAGGAAGTTCTTCCTCACGATCGTCGATCGTACCATCGGCTCTCTCATAAACGATCTGCGCCGGACGGTTGACTGCCTTGATATTGCCACGGAACTTGCTCTTTGGCGTGTTGTCATCACAGCGGTTGAAGATAACAACTTCTGCCTGAAAGAATTGCTCCATCATCATGGAACGCATATTTGCCATATACATCTCAAAAGTCGTTGCATCCACAGTAGCGAGGGACTGCACGATCACCCAATTCTTTGGAAGCTCCATCTCATAGACTTCGCCTACGTCCCAGGTTCCATTGTATTCAACGAAAACGACATCCGGACGGTACTGGTCTGCAATTTCCTGTAAATGCTCTGTATTAAACTCTGCTTCTGTATCAATGGTTGCGACAGATGCGTTGATCGTCTTTAACTTTTCGGTGTCATACTCCACATCGCCGTCTTCACAGGCAATGATGAGAATACGGTCATCATCTTCAGCAAAGCCATTTTCAAATAGGGTTTCCTGGATCAAAGTGGTCTTACCACTATCCATAAAACCAGTGAAAAAATATACCGGTATTTCTGCCATAATCTTTCCTCTTTCTTATAATTCTATGTCCTATCAGAAGATAGGGTATCGCCATATTTAGGCGATACCGAAGAGTTCCTCTAACTGATGTTCGTCAATATCTGTACCGATAACTACCAGACGTCCTGTGTAATCCGGCTCACCGGTACGCAGTTCGTACTCGCCATCTACCAGATCAAAGTAGATCCATGTGCCGTCAGTAGACTGTACCATACCCTTGGAACGGATGACGGTTCCGTAGTCTTCTGTCTCAGCAAATGCCTTCAGAGCATTCTCGATCGTTGCACGTTCAAAGATGTGCGGTGTCTCCTTGCCCCAACTTGTGAATACATCATCTGCATGATGATGGTGATGCTCATGATCGTGGTCATGACATCCGCAGGTGCAACCCTCGCCATGGTCGTGATGATGCTCGTGTTCTTCGTGGTCATGATCATGATGATGCTCATGTTCTTCGTGATCATGATCATGGTGGTGTTCGTGTTCCTCGTGGTCATGCTCGTGATGATGTTCGTGTTCATGCGCCTCGTGTGCTGCCTCTGCCAAAGTCTTCATTTCCAAGTTGTCCTGACCTTCGATAACCTTTAAGATCTGGCTGCCCTGGATCTCATCCCAAGGTGTTGTGATAATGGCTGCCTTTGGATTGAGTGTCTGGATCTGCTTTACGCAGAACTCCAACTGCTCTGGGCTTGCCTTCTGGCTTCTGCTCAGTACAACGGTGGTCGCATATTCAATCTGGTTGTTGAAGAACTCACCAAATGCCTTCATCTGCTTGGAAGCCTTTAACGCATTGACAACCGTAACCAAAGCATTGACCTTGACATCATGCGTCTTTTCCAGATCAATGACAGATGCCATAACATCGGATAACTTGCCGACACCGGACGGCTCGATCAAAATACGATCCGGTGAAAACTTGTCTAACACTTCCTGCAAATTCTTTGCGAAATCTCCTACCAAAGAGCAGCAGATACAACCGGAATTCATCTCGGAAATCTCAATGCCGGAGTCCTTCAAAAAACCTCCATCGATACCTACTTCACCAAACTCATTCTCTATCAATACAAGTTTCTCGCCAGTATAGACTTCATCGATCATCTTTTTGATGAAAGTTGTCTTACCTGCTCCTAAAAATCCAGAAATAATGTCAATTTTTGTCATAATTTCATCCTTCTTTCTCTTGACTTTCTGCTTATAAATATAGCAACATATATTATAGCATAAATCCATTTGTGTACAATGGTCGAAATTTTCCTTTTGTGGAAAAAATGATTATGCAAAAACCACAAAATATTTTTTTGAAATGGAGGTTATTTCTATGGATCCAAAGAGAGAACATCACAAAATATTAGCTGACCAGTTAATTAAAAATCTGGCAAAACGACACATGGAGGGATTTTACTGCGAAACACCAGAAGAGGCATGTAACCTCGCTTCTTCACTTATGAAACAAGGTTCTTCTGTATCCTGGGGTGGTACGATGACCATGAAAGAAATTGGTATGGACCAAGTGATTGCCAACCGTTCTGATTTGATTGTTTATGACCGTGCTAACGCAAATTCACAGGAAGAAATCGATGAAATCTATCGCAAAACTTTTTCTGCAGATAATTATATCATGAGCACAAATGCCATTTCCCTTGATGGACAGCTCGTAAACATTGATGGCACAGGAAATCGTGTTGCTGCGCTTATCTTCGGTCCAAAACAAGTCATTGTCATTGCCGGCATGAACAAAGTCTGCCGTGACTTAGATAGCGCTATGGTGC
>ERZ791680.1676-NODE-1676-length-12740-cov-3.808514_pt1 | contig 12740 bp, 10 predicted proteins | sample MGYA00510051_ERZ791680 | MGnify/ENA primary metagenome ERZ791680 (study PRJEB30046, sample SAMN00715238) | human gut metagenome | study: EMG produced TPA metagenomics assembly of the A metagenome-wide association study of gut microbiota in type 2...
CCATATTTCTGACTTATTATCTATAAAATATTGAGTAATAATCGGTTGTAAATACCAAATAAGAACTTAATTTGCCGAACTCTACCGCAAACGGTTCTTTATTACCATTTTCATTCACACATTGCGCTTTCGCAAAACTTACTGTAGCACTAATACCTAAAATCGCTACTGCCATAAATAACTTTCTCATAATACCTAAAATTTACCTATTAAAAAATCAATAACATAACAAAACAACCAACCAATCCTAATCAAGATAGCCTAAACATTCTTTCGACTTCAGACTAATCCTTTTACCAAACCATTAACCTATTCTATAGTATGATAACTTTGAGAAATATCAACTTACATATCATCAATACATCTCTTTGTTTCTGTTACAAAGATGGTGAATTATATAATAGATAGTTTCTAGTTTATGACGAAAGGGAAAAAAACGGGATTCAACACGAAAACAGCAAAAAAATGCCGATTCTTAATGAACCGGCATTGATATTAAGTACTATTCTTGACTGACTATCCAAGACTTAAACTCGGATGCTTTATTTTTACTAATATAAATTCGCTCAGGGACTTCTATATCGAGAGTGACTAATAAACGGCTATCAAACCAAATCGTAATATCCTTTACACTGTCACGGGAAATTATAAACTGTTTATTCGCACGAATAAACTCCGCCGGATTCAACGAAGATATAATTTGTTCCAATGTTTTAGCATACGGATACGAACCTCCATTCCTTAAATAAATATAAGTATTCTTATCCGCCGTATAGAAACAAGATACCTCATTCAAACCAATAGGCAATAGTTTATCCTTGACAGGTATCAACAATTTATCCTTATATTTCGGGCTTAAAGACAATTGCGTTAATTGAGATAAATAGTGTAAGACATCCTGTTGGTTCCATCTACTGAATTTCTCTAATGAGCGGTTTAGTTCCTCTGGTTTTACGGGTTTTAATAGATAGTCTATACTATTCACCTTAAACGCATCAATCGCATACTGGTCGTACGCTGTCGTAAAAATAATCGGAGTCTCCACCTCTATCTGATCAAAGATCGCGAAAGCGGAACCATCCGACAAATGAATATCCATAAATAGCAAATCCGGTTTCGGATTGGCTTGCAGCCAACGAACCGTTTGCCGGACACTCTCCGTATTCCCCATTATCTCTATGGAAGAATCCAAGCTCAGTATCATATCTGCCAAATTCTCATAGGCGGCAGTCTCGTCTTCTACGATCAATATTTTCATATAGCATTATTTTAAAGGAAGATAGACCTTGAACATTTGTTCATCTGATTCTACCCTTATTTGTTTATCCATTAACAGTAAAAAACGGTTTTCCAAATTCTTTAGTCCAGTCCCATTTGTATCGGGAGGTGTCAACTTTGGATAAATAGGGTTCGTAACGACTAATTCCATTCGCTCATTCAACTCTATCCGTATATCCATTCGATGATCACTATCAATAATATTATGTACGGTAGCATTCTCCACCAAAGGAAGCAAAGAAAGAACCGGTATCCGCAAATTCCACTTATCTTCGGGAATGTCGATCGTAAAAGTCAGCTTATTGGCAAAACGCACCTCCATCACATGGCGGAAAGCCTCAATGAACATCAATTCCTCTTTCAAGGCAACCAACCCTCTTTTATCACTCTGTAAGATATAACGGAAAATATCAGATAACTTTGTCACATAAGATAACGTATGCTCATCGTTCTTTTTCCGGATCAAGGAGGAGATCCCATTCAAGGCATTGAAAAAGAAATGAGGATTTATTTGGTTAGCCAAAGCATCGCACCGACTCTGCAAACTCTCGATGCGCAACTTCTCTATCTCTTGCTCTTTTTCCCGTTGCTTGGTGAAAAGCATCGATATATATCCGATAAAGGTACACAACAGACAAGTAACAAAGAACTGGAAGATCAAGATACTTCCCATGCAATCCGTCTTACGAGTACAAAATGAGATCCCGAAAGATATCGTCGCATAAAACAGATAAGCGATAAAGGAAAACAAGAAATTCTTCCATAACCGTTTCGTAAACAATGATGTCTGGAGCTTACCCAGATTATAGCGAAGCAACAGATAGATGAACGTCAAGAAAAATAGAAAACGATACGTGAAAAACGCAAAGAACCCAAAGTACTCGGACTTGCTCAGAAAACTCAACTCCCAAGGTATCCACGCAATATTCGTATAGATAATAAAGATTGCGCTAATCAAGCTGACCAGCGGGAGCTTACGTGAAATAGATGTCTCAAATGAACTCATAAATATCCTATAGTTTTTCAAAATACAAAGTAACATCAATTTTTCACGACTTCTCTCATTGTTTGAAGCAAAACGAAAAAAAGAAGATTGAAAACGAAAAAGCAACCTGCTATCCGACAGGAATCTTTAATACCTGACCCGGACGTATATCAGGACTGGACAAACCATTCGCTTTCTGTAAAGCCGCCGTACTAACCCCCGGATACTTTTTCGAGATAGAATACAAGGAATCTCCGGATCGTACCTTGTAAGACACAAAGCCTTTCTGGTCCGTGGCAGATGAGGGCTGGGTTATCTTTTTAGCCGAGGCTGAAGCGGTAGAAGACCTCTCCGCAGGTTTCGCTGTCGTTTTAGTCGAAGCCGAGGCAAAAGCGACACCCCCATTATCTACATATAATCTTAACCGTTTTCCTTTCGCTACCCGGTTGGAGCCTAGCCCGTTCCATTTACGGATATCTTTCGCTGTCACTCCATAGCGATTAGCGATCGTATAAAGATTCTCACCACTCAATACCACGTGGGTGATTTTTTCCCGGGTCGCACCACTTGGTAAAGAGCCATTAGAGTTATTCGCAGAAATGCAATTCGCCAACAGTTCCTCGATCCGATGCGTATAGACCGTATCTTCTTTATCGATAAAAGCATAGGTTTCCGCCGCAGGTAGTTTCAAGACCGAAGGGCGGGTATTACCCGGAACGATGTCTCTTTTATATTGTGGATTTAACGCACGCAACGTCTCAATATCTACTTGCAATAGATCCGATACTTGCTGCAAATGTAGGGCATTATTCACCATGACCGTATCCGTGGCTAACGGCAAGCTGGTTTGCATCGGACAGATGTTATGCTCGCAATAATAATTCATGACGTAATTGGCGGCGATAAATAAGGGGACGTATGAACGAGTCTCTTTCGGTAAATAAGGGAAGATATCCCAGAAGTCCGTCTTGCCCCCCGAACGACGGATCGCTTTATTCACGTTGCCCGGCCCGCAGTTATAAGATGCCAACACTAAATTCCAATCCCCATAGATAGCGTACATATCCTTGAAATACTTACAAGCGGCCTCGGTCGCTTTCAAGGGGTCCCGGCGCTCGTCCACCAAGCTATTAATCTCCAAGCCATAGCTCTTACCCGTAGGAAGCATGAATTGCCATAAACCACAAGCGCCCACACGAGAGAGGGCTACCGGATTCAAGGCACTTTCCACGACGGCGAGATATTTCAATTCAATAGGCAGGCCATGCTCATCCAACACCTGCTCGATTATCGGAAAATAAAAGTCCGCCATCCCCAGCATATAACGCACTAAATTTCGTTTACGCTCCGCATATAAGTCAATACAATCACGCACTATATTATTATAGGGCAAAGCGATCACGCTGGGAAGCCTAGACAGGCGGTCGATATAGACCGAATCCGGGAAATAGACATTCTCGTCGTCATCATGGCAAAAGTCCTCTCTTTTTGAGAAATATTGCACATGCCAAGTACGGAGCAAACTATCCACGTTCGCATCCAAGCTTTCCGGAATCAATCCGACCTCAGACTCCAGCGAGCTTAAGGTATCTTTTTCCTCAATTCGGGTCTCTTCCTGCGCATAGACCAATGAGACCAAACAATTTAAACAAATGAGTGCTAGCAGGTATCTTTTCATGTATATCAGAATTTTAGACTGCAATTCAATCCGTAAGTACGAGGCGTGACACTCGTCTTCGGACTAACAACCGGCTCCAAATGCAAGGATAAATCCGGTGATATATCAAAATCGAATAACTGGGCATCCACGTAGGCATCCACGATACTCAACGCATACACCCCGACCGTAATAATTATACTCAAGTCCCTATATCGACGAAAATAATCCTTCTGTCTTTTCAATTGATCCTTGAAATTTGAATTATTAATCGCATCCTCAGGAGCCATGGAAGTCAAGTCTTGCCAACTTTTACTCCAAGCATCCGGATTTTCCAGATTCTTAGCGGCATCATACATGATATCCTTATAAGCCGTCGAATAATCCTTATAATTCTTATTATTCCAAGTCACGGCATACATACATCCCATCAAGCCACCGTAAACGATTGGTAATTTCCAATATTTCCGGTTATAGATCTGTCCCAGACCCGGAACTAAGGCGAACAAGACCGCTTTTGTCGGATTCGGCTTAAAAGCCAGCTTCATCTTCACTTCCGGTACGCCCACCGAATCGGCCGCCATCAAGACGGCTTGCACGGTAGAATCCGGGGCAGCTACCTCCACGGAATCGGAAACTATAGCAGGAACGGCTTTCTCCGTCTTATCCTCCTGTGCGTTACCCATCCCGGCATAGCACATGAATCCGATCAAAAGGAGTATGATTCGATTTCTCATTTCAATTTATCCAGTAACCCGATCAATTGCTCTAACTCTTCTTCCGTGGCGAAAGGAATCGTAATTTTACCTTTTCCCTTCTCATTGCAAGTCAACTGGACTTTCGTATTGAAGTAACGGGACAAATGATCTTTCAGCAATTTAAACTCTTCCGGAAGTATCGGCTTACGATCCGATTTTTTCTTTTCCGGCAATTCCGGTTGTATTCCCTCGGCTATATTACGCACCATCTCCTCCACGTTACGAACGGAGAGTCCTTGAGCCAATATCTGCTCATATAAAGCTAATTGAATCTCCGGATCATCCACCGGGATCAATGCCCGGGCATGTCCCATATCGATCTTCTTGTCCTTCAATCCTACTTGGATCTCGGCGGGAAGTTTCAACAAACGAAGGTAATTGGCGATCGTAGCACGCTTCTTTCCAACCCTTTCGCTCAACCCCTCTTGGGTCAAGCCGTAATTATCGATTAATTTTTGATAAGCTAACGCGATTTCGATAGAGTTCAAGTCCTCTCGTTGGATATTCTCTATCAAAGCCATCTCCACCACGTTCTCGTCGGCCGCCGTCTTAATATAAGCGGGAATACGCTCCAAACCTGCTTTAAGCGACGCACGATAACGGCGTTCGCCAGAGATGATCATATATTGCTCGGGGCCGATTTCCTTCAACGTAATCGGCTGTATCACGCCTAACGAGCGGATAGAGGTAGCCAACTCCTCCAAGGTCTCTTCCTCAAAGACGGATCGAGGTTGCTCTGGATTAGGCTGGATCTTGCTTAACTCGATCTCACTAATAGACGATGAACCACCTGTCTTCAGGTCATCCATCGTAATTAACGCGTCTAATCCACGGCCTAACGCCGATCTTTTTAATGCTGCCATAATCCTTTATTTTTTTCAACAATCTCCTGTGCCAACTGCATATGGTTGATAGATCCTTTCGAATCCGCGTCATACAATAAGACAGGTTTACCGTAACTGGAAGCCTCGCTCAACTTCACGTTTCGTTGGATCACGGTAGTAAATACCAAATCGCGGAACGGACGTTTCACTTCCTCATAAATCTGGTTCGCCAAACGCAGGCGGGAATCATACATAGTCAAGAGGAATCCCTCTATCTCCAGTGCCGGGTTCAGCTTTGATTTGATAATCTTGATCGTGTTCAACAGCTTACTGATACCTTCCAAGGCGAAATACTCGCATTGTACCGGGATAATCACCGAATCGGCGGCTGTCAAGGCATTCACGGTTATCAATCCCAAAGAAGGAGAGCAGTCGATCAAGATAAAATCGTACTTCTCTTTCAGCGGTGTCAATATCTGCTTCAATATCCGTTCACGATTCTCCAAGTTTAGCATCTCGATCTCCGCTCCCACCAAATCGATATGAGAGGGGATGATATCCAGTCCTTCCACTTCAGTCTGTGTGATAGCGCCACTCGCGTCCTCACCGTTCACCAGACATTCATAGATAGAAAGTTCTACATTACGTATGTCCACACCCAGACCGGATGAGGCATTCGCCTGCGGATCAGCGTCTACGACCAGCACCTTTTTCTCAAGAGCGGCCAATGACGCAGCCAGATTAATCGTGGTGGTTGTCTTCCCGACTCCACCTTTCTGATTTGCTAAAGCGATAATCTTTCCCATACTATACCTAATTAATTCGAGGGCAAAACTAAACATTAAAAACTGAACCAAACAGGGTTCAATCAAAACAATGCTTGTTTTGTTGATAAATCGCCCTAACTGTTGATAACTCGCAAATATAAGCAGAATAAATCAAATAGAGGGTTATAAGGCTGGTATATAGGTGTTTTTTTGGAAATGATAACGAAGTTTTAAGTTACATACAGACCCATCCCATCCTTCGGGCAATGTCTTGGAATATATTTTTATCGCAGGAAGGAACCTTTATCGTATAGATCTCAGACCGTGATTCCACATGAAAATATCCCTTTTCCGGAAGCCTTTCCTCCGGCAAGGCCTTTCCCTCAAAAGACTGTAGCTCATAATGATTATCATTATAAGACACATTGAAATATTCATTGTCATTCTCCGGATTCAGATAAAGAGTCCTTAAATCGATCCTTCCTCCCAAATAATCATCCAGCCTAGAGGATGAAATCTTAATACCCGTATACCTGCATCCAGCCCCATCATCGAAAAGCAGGCATAAGTATTGCGTACCAAAAGAATCTTTAGCCACAAGGATTTGAGGCACACCATAAAACTCTAGGATCCTATCTAAAAACAAATTAGTCATAACATCATTACCTTTGCCTTATTTACATCAAAACAATAAGATCGCCACCAAGAATAATGAGCCACACCGAATGTCTTTTTAATCATGCCATCTTCTTTGCGAGAAGAAATCCAATGATTTCACAGGATCTCCTTCCGCAATTCTATAAAATACCCCACTACACGCCATAGCATCCGAAGGTGGACATAAGTCCGGTAGCTCCTCAAACCATTTCCTTTCTTCCATGATATCGCAAATATAAGCAGAATAAACAATATACCATATCAAGAATCCCATAAATATGACTAACGAGAAACCATAGCTAAACCACGTTTACCATTTTGACAATTTGTAATATCAAGTCCCGGAGAATCGATTTTTCCGGGCTGATGGACAGTTCATTCTCAAATACGAGAAAAAATTTCAGCAATCATTTACATGACAGCGTCTTATCGAAAAACGGCCTTTCATTCTAGCGGAATTCATTCATTGTAATTCATATTTAGTGGGTTGCTTGAGGGGGTTTATGGGGTTAGAACTGGGTCGTAACAAGGTTATGATGCCCATCCACAAGTATCAACAACCCTATTCTTGACTATTCACGATGCCCATCGGCACTACCGGCGTTGCCCAACGCGACCTATCGCATAGGCTTTCACCACTTATCACGTACAAAAAGGGGGCTTTTTCAATGAAAAATGCCGTTTACAGTCATCCAGCCTCTGCTATTTTACGCTCTCCACCGAAAAGGGATGTCACACATATAGACATTTATTTATCAAAAAGAAAGAATAACAGGGCAGTAGAGCCTAGAACCTGCACGAGTAGTCCTTACAATCCACGCCGGTAGTCGCATATGACAACACCGATACTCACACAAGGTGCTCATGAGAAAAGTATCTTAGTTTCATCGCCCCATACGCCTAAGATACTTCGCCAATGAACTTAGGATACTTGCTCAATGAAACTAAGATACCTTGTTTTTATATTTAAATATGAAACACTCGTAGGGGAACGCACAAAAGCCCCGCCGAAGTACATCGACGGGGCTCTATCTTATGAACTGTGTCTTTCCTTACGGAAATCCGGTCAGTTTTCTACTTATTTAACGATTGTCTTAACAGCCTCTTCACCATCAACAGCTACAGCTACGATACCAGCAGGTACAGCGATAGTTGCGTTGTCTGAAGTAAGAACTGTCTCAGCAACAACCTTACCTAAGATGTTAGTGATAACTACTGACTTACCAGCAGCGCCTTGAACAGTTACAGTACCGTTACCAGCTACTACAGATACACCTTCAACATTGTTGATGTTATCGTTAGATGTTACCATATCATCAGCATCAGTCTTAGGATAAGCATTGAATACTAATGCACCATCACCACCAGTCTTAGCGGCATCAAATCTAGAGCTAGCATCTGTCAATACTAAGCAACCATTGTGCATCTTCAACCAAGCAGCTTTCTTAGTCGGAGCAATCGCACTAGCAACATCACCAGCTACAGTCTGATATTGATTATCAGTTGCACCATATACATTAGACTCAATCAAGAATGAGTTGTTCGCACCCTCTTCGCCATCTACATAAGCTAATGCAGCCTTATCCGGATTTACATAACGGAATGACCAAGTTACGTTCTTGTGCTTGTCACCTGTCAATACATTGATGAACTTAGCATAGTTCTTATGGTAGTCAGCGCTGATTGCCTCGATACCCTCATTCTTCAATTGATCAGCAGTCATACCTTTGTATTTGCCAGTCAAGACAAACAAAGTATCACCATATTGAACAGCAGGAACGAAACCTACACGAGTGTAGCTACTGTTAGAAACAGCCTTCGTATTGAACAAGTATGGGTTAAGAGCCTCCTTACGATCTGCAACAGCAGCAGCAGAGTCTGAGTAGTTAACCAAATACTTACCATAGATAAATGCCGGAGTCTTCACATGAATAGCGTGTACACATTGATATGGGTCGTCTGTAACTTGACCATCAGCAGTGATGTGCTTACCTGTCTCAGTACAAGGAATGATCTTCTCACCCTCGATCAACTCACGATAAGCAGAAACCAAGTATTGAGGTTTAACCTTACCTGCGCCACGAGTTAACCATGCAGTGTCAATACGGAAAGCTAACTTACCATCAGCTTTAGCTTCACCCCAGATACCTGCGTAATCAACATCCTTGTTCAACAAGTTTCCATTATGCTCATCCATCAAATATTCACCACGGATAGTTTCCTTAAACATCAAGCTATCTGCTGAATTATCAACGTTCTCACCAAGAAGTGCATTGTTGAATTGACGATACAACGGAGTCTCATCCGGAGCGATGTAGAATGCAGAAGTTCTAGTCTCGTTCAACATTTGAGCTTTCAATGTAGCAGCACCATCATAGTCAGATACACCAGCCTTTGTTGAAGTAAGTTTCATCACATATTTACCAGCTTCTTTCGTTACAGCAATAACAGCATGATAGCACTTACCATCGATTTGGTTATTTTCCTTGAAGTAGTAACCAGATGTCAATTTCGTGTTATTGTCAGTAGAATATTGACTTACGTTGAATTTCTCTTCCTTATTTACAGACCAGATATTCTTTTTAGCATTGTCATTACTTGCTACATAAACAGTTCTGTAAAGGTTCTTTAATCCATTGATACGTTTAGCAACCGCAGCAGTAACAGGGAAACCATATTGAGCCTTAACAGCAGCTGCGTCATTTACCAAAGTATCCAAATTGAAAGCAGTCTTACCTTCTAATACAGTCAACGTAGAGTCTTTTGAAGACTTAGCGATGTATTTGTCTGTAGCATACGGATGCCAGTAGTTGAATGTATACTTGTTGATCATCAACTCTTCTTTATCCAAGTTCTTGTAACCTAACAATGAATCTGCTACAGAAGCAGCAGGAACAAGTTCAAAGAACAATGAATCTGTAGAATTGATAGTAACACCATTTGCAGAATTTACATCAGCTGTCAAGTACCAATAAGTAGCACCAGCCTTCTTATTCAAATTCAAAGTATAATCAGCAAGAACACCATCAGAGAACTCACGGTTATAAACCTCTAAAGTAGAGATATTATTCTTATCTGTTACGTTCTTCTTTAAGATTACCCATTGATAAGCCGGCATATGAGCTACATTCTGCTCATTAGCATTAACAGTTGTCCACTCGATCTCACCATTTCTGTAGATCGGAGAAGCCAAATACTTACCAGCCTTATTTGTGATGTAATATACACCATCCTTCAAAGAAGTCTTAGTAGACTCTACAGCTGTACAATCCTTGTAACCCAAAGAGATATGAGTATTTTGGTCTTTGCTGTCAACAGTCAAGATACGAGTTTCGTTCTTGATCAAATCCTGCAAAGAAACACGCCAGTTAGCACCAGTATTTGCAGCAGCATCTTCCCAATACTTAACGTTATCTTCTTTCCATGTAATTTGTTTTACATAGATATACAAGCTATCATAAGCAGGAGAATAAAGGAAAGCGAACTTGTGTTGATCTTTAATAGCACTATTCTCTACTGCATCTAGAGCTGTACCAGTCTCACCCTTTTTCGTCCAGTTATAAGCTAAGAACTTGTAACCAGTCTCATTTGTATAAGCTGTATCAACTTTCAAATAAGCTTCTTTCTTCAAGTCAGAAACAAACAAATAACGGCTATCAGCATCACCAGCACCTTCAGCTACAAACTTATTAGCGTTAAACGGATTCGTTAAAGTAGTACCTAGGATATCTTTATCGAAACCTAACTTAACACCAGCATCAGCTTTTTGGTTACCAAAGATAGTGTTCAACTCGTTAGCGCTCAAATAAACCTGTCCAGGAGCTTGCAATGTAAATGCTGCAAAAGTATTATTTTGAACATCCTTAGCTGCCCATTTCTGGACTTTCACACCATTGGTAGTAGTGAAACCAACAACAGAGTCAGTTGTAAAGTAAGAGAACAAAGGTCTCTTATCTTCCAATTTCGTAATAGTTCTAGAGAAAGCCCAACCTGCGATTTCTCCACCTGTAGTCGGAGTCAAATCCACTTGGCTTTCAGATTTCAGAATTTCAGCCATCGTGATATCCAACATACGACCTGTACCCTTGTTCATGAAGTCAAACTTAGGAGCTTGACCCTGATTCTCGGAAGAAACAGTAACACACCAAAGCGTGTTTGCTAAGCCAGTGGAAGTAGAGGAAGACGCAACCAATGATAAAACACCATCTTCGTCCATAGACAAGACCTTACCGGATGCCTCATCTTTCAATTGGAAAAGGCCAGAGTTAGCACCCTCAACTAATTTCCCGATTGAATAAGCACCATTTGCCGTAGGCAAAACGTTTTGTGCCGGTGTTGTCTGCGCATTTGCTGACATCGCACTTAAAAGCGCAACACCAGCTAAAAGAGTAGAAAACTTTTTGTTCATAATTAAATAATTTAATATTAATACTAAAGTGTAATAAGCTCTTTAACAACGATCGCTCTCTTAAAAATCAATACAAACGGCGATCGACTTTATTCATCATTTGCAAAGGTACGCGTTTCTTTGATTCGCGCAACCCTTCTTTATCATTTTTTTCTCGCCATATAGGCTTTCTTATCAATCAAATAGACTATTCATTACAAAACCACCGATTACAAAGACAAACCCACTATTGTTCGGTACAAAAGATATATATTTTCCGATTAATTTCATTAATAAATAGAGATTTATATATAATGTACACGTACCTTAGTATATAGATATATTATTTTCCGCAAATAATACATAGAGCTATCTGGAACTAGATATATTAATAACACGTACCTTCGCTGCTCAAAAACATCACTTACAATAAGAAACCTCCTTAAAAGCATAACGCCGAATACTGCCATCCCGTAACGCTAGCAAAAGATGCCCGGTTGATTCAATATCATGGATACAGGCCTCGAATTCTCCCGCCTCATCCCTATAGGCATGATAGCCCTCCCTCCTATACAATGCGGATTGATAGCGGATACGAATATCCTCGTATTCCTCTTGGAGGAGAGATAAATAATAGCGATAGAATACCGAGAGGAAACGGTCCAAAACCTCTTCTCGATCTACTTCCTTACCGATTATTTGAAACAAAGAAACAGGATTCGGAGCATCTCCCCGAAACACCGCTTGATTCAAGTTTATGCCGATCCCGATGATGGAGCAATATAGATTATGCCCTGATAGATCGTTCTCGATCAACATTCCGCAAATCTTCTTATCTTTCCAGTAAATATCATTCGGCCATTTCACCGTGACATGATCCGTATATGAGTCTAACGTCTCTTTTACGCTCAAGGCCGCTATTTGAGAAATCAAGAATTGGCGATTTGCAGGGATACACGTAGGGTACAGGACTGTACTAAACATCAAGTTCTTTCCCGCCTCAGACTCCCAGACATTCCCTATCTGCCCACGTCCGGCTGTCTGGAAATCAGCGACAACTACACTTCCTTCCGGAAGAGATTCCTTGATAACCAGCTCACGAAGCAGGCTATTCGTAGAAGTGGTTTCCGCCACACGCAAGATGCGAGGAGATTCATTATCAGTGCTCATCATTATAAATCTCCCTTATATTTTTTGGTAGTTTAGCGATCACCTCCCGGTAAGAGTGGAAGATCCAACGTTTAACCTCCTCGTCCTCCATATCCCGATCCAGATAAATGCTATTCCAGTATTTCTTATTAAAATGATAAGCCGGCTCAACCGCCGTATACCGTTCCCGTAACTCTTCCACATAGTCCGTACTGCATTTCAAGGAGACATGAGGCTCCTCCGCATCCAAAGGAAGCAGCAGGAACATCTTATTCTCT
>ERZ791680.1681-NODE-1681-length-12666-cov-3.963841_pt1 | contig 12666 bp, 6 predicted proteins | sample MGYA00510051_ERZ791680 | MGnify/ENA primary metagenome ERZ791680 (study PRJEB30046, sample SAMN00715238) | human gut metagenome | study: EMG produced TPA metagenomics assembly of the A metagenome-wide association study of gut microbiota in type 2...
TGGTGGGATTTGAACCCACGCACGGGTTATACGCCCGTCTGCCGGTTTTCGAGACGTTCTCTTTCTTCCAACTTTGTGAGAAGTTAGTGGAAGTCAGAAGAATTTAGTGGAAGTTAAAAACCGCGAAATATCAATGAGTTCTCCTTGTTTTATTGTAGTGAAAAGCGAAAACCCCGATAATTTCCGGAAGATTCGAATAGGGCGAATTATTAACAAAATGTTACATTTATGAGAATTTTGGAGAGAAATAGGAGAGAACTGGAGAGAACCGGAGTAGCTTTTTTGCGGAAATACCTACCTGTACCTAATATAAAATAGGAGAGGATTTCTGCATGAAAAAAAGAAGAAAGGCTTATGATGAAATAAGAAAACAATATCCCGAAACAATTTCTAAGGATCAATTTTATCGGATTGCTCACATCAGCAAAGCAACAGCACTTTATCTGCTGCAAAGTGGATTGGTGCCTTGTATTGATTCGGGAAAGAAAACGCGACGGTATACAATTCGGACAGAGGATGTAATCACTTACTTAATGGAACGGGAGATTCATCCGGAGGACTATCGTGCACCGGAGATGTGGTATGCAGAACGATCCGGTCGCACGAAACCTCGTAAAAAGCGTTGTAATAGATTGAAAAAACTGTCAGAGACGGAGAAAAAACATTTTCGGACATATATGGAGGCTAAGCTGGAGGATTATGATGATTTGCTGAAGGTGGCAGATGTAACCGAGGTGATTGGGTATAGCAGCGCATCTGTTCATTTCTGGTGTAAAAATAAAAAGCTGCAAGCATTTCGTGTTTCAGGGAAATTCCTTATCCCTAAAAGTTGCTTTTTGGATTTTATGGTGTCGGAGAGTTGCTTTGACATCAGGTGTAAGACAAATGAACATATTTCTCTGGTTAGGTCTTTTCTTGAAAATAGTGCAGAGAAATAAACTTAGAATATGAAGAGATGTTTGTGTTGTAGGATGAAATAATATGGTATAATAAAAATAAATTGAATGGAAAATAGTTTTATATGAACGTAAATAGGAGGCAGAAAATGAATTATGAATTAAGGCATTTTGATACAACACTGCTTCGTTTTTCTGCAACTGAGGACAGCAACACACCGGAAATTAAGATTTTATCAGTGGATGAAGATAAAAAACAATTATTACCACTTGATTTAGATTGTTCTGCAGAAGGATTAGCGAAATGGTTAAAGTACAGAACAATACCTAAGAACCGTGCGTATGTGCATAACTTTTTAAGGAAGTGTGGATTGAATATCAATCGTCCGATGAATATCATTAAAGTATCGAAAGGATTATCTTTGAATGACTGTTATTGGGTTGTAGAAGAAGGTTTTGAAGGTACATTTGATAAGTATAATCTTTATGATAATCGCTTTAGCAGAGTGTTGGCATTGATTGCTTTTACAGGATATGGCAGCAGCATCAGAAGTTCATTGGCATCCTGTCCTGAATTTACAACAAATGGGATGTTGCCGAAGTGTTGGCGCAGAAGCGGGAATGTTATTCGGTTATACAAAGGCGGAACCAAAGGAGCCTCAAATACAGGGCGAGAGCCTTATTCTGAGTATTATGCGGCCCAGATTGCAAAGGCTTTAGGGATCAATGCAATCGAGTATAATCTGTCAAAATGGGAAGGCGAGTTATGCTCGACCTGTACATTGTTTACAAGCAAAGAAAAATCTTTTCTGCCGGTAGGAAGATTAGTAACCTCCGGTGGTATGGAAGCTGTAATGGAGTATTATAAATCGTTAGGCAGTGAGTATGAAAAGGCTTTGTACGATATGTTTGTATTGGATGCGGTTATTTGTAATACAGACAGGCATTTCGGCAATTTTGGATTTTTTATAGACAGCAAAACGAATAGAATCATTGCTCCGGCACCGTTATTCGACCATGGAAATTCATTGTTCAATTATGCAGGCGAAGATGATTTTGTATCAGAGGAAACATTGTCAGCTTATGCAGAGACATTGTTGCCCTGTGTATATGATGATTTTATAGGAACGGCAAAGGCGGTGCTTACGCCGGAACATAAAGAGGGACTAAGAAAGCTTTTGAATTTTAGATTCAAACGTCATTCCAGATATAATCTTCCCTCGAAACATCTGACTCTAATCGAAAAGCAGGTGAGAGAAAGAGCAGGAAGGTTACTGGAAAAATAAATATTTGCTTTGAAAAGGAACAGAAATGATTCTGTTTCTTTTTTTATGCTTATTTTAAGGAGGTTTTGTAATGCGGACAATAGCATTGGTAAATCAAAAAGGCGGTGTGGGCAAAAGTACAACGGCGGTCAATCTTGGGATAGGTCTTGCAAGGTAGGGCAAGAAGGTTTTGCTTGTGGATGCCGACAGCCAAGGGAATCTGACGGGAATGCTTGGTTGGCAGCAGATTAAAAGAATATTTCCCAAAATCGAAAAATTATTAAAAATGGGAAATAGAAAAATGTTTTATATGAGATGCGATAAAAAGGAACAGAAATGATTCTGTTTCTTTTTTATGCTTATTTTAAGGAGGTTTTGTAATGCAGACGATAGCGTTGGTAAATCAAAAAGGCGGTGTGGGTAAAAGCACAACGGCAGTCAACCTTGGGATAGGTCTTGCGAGGCAGGGCAAGAGGGTTTTGCTTGTGGATGCCGACAGCCAAGGGAATCTGACGGAAATGCTTGGTTGGCAGCAACCGGACAAGCTGGAACACACGCTTGCATACCTATTGGAGAAGGTAATTTGTGATGAACCGTTCAATATGGAGGAGGGGATTTTACATCACGAGGAAGGGGTGGACTTGATACCGTCCAATATTGAGCTTTCGGGGATGGAGGTTGTTCTGGTAAACACGATGAGCAGAGAAACGGTGCTGCGGACATATCTGAATGAAATCAAGCGGCAGTATGACTACATTTTGATTGACTGCTCGCCTTCCTTGGGGATGATTACGCTGAACGCATTGACGGCGGCAGATAAGGTGATTATTCCTGTGCAGGCACATTTCCTTCCTGTAAAGGGATTGGAACAGCTTTTGAAAACGGTAAACAAAGTGAAACGCCAGCTAAATCCCAAGCTGCAAATCGGAGGTATTCTGCTGACGATGGTGGAGGGCAGGAGTAATTTCTCAAAGGACATCGGGCGGCTATTGAGAGAAAGCTATGGCAGTAAAATCAAAATTTATGAAACGGAGATACCGAGAGGAATTAAGGTGGCAGAAACCAGTGCGGAAGGCAAGAGCATTTATGCGTTTGACGGCAAAGGGAAAACAGCAAAGGCCTATGAACAGTTTACGAAGGAGGTTTTGGAGAATGAAAAGCAGTGCCAGAAAAATACAGCTCGCCAGTTATGATGATTTATTTAAGAACGATGAGGAAAGACTTGCGGATACGCAAGAGCGTATTCAAATGCTGTCTCCCGAAAAAATGCAGCCGTTTCCGAATCATCCGTTTAAGGTAATTGATGATGACAAAATGAACGACATGGTGGAAAGCATAAAGGAATATGGTGTGCTTGTGCCGATTATCGTAAGACCTGTGGAAAATGGGAATTATGAAATTGTTTCGGGACACCGCCGACACCATGCGGCTGTTTTGGCAGGACAGGAGGAAATTCCTGCAATCGTCAGAGAAATGGACGAGGATGCCGCTGTTTTGGTTATGGTGGACAGTAACCTGCAAAGGGAAAATACTCTGCCTTCGGAAAAGGCTTTTGCTTATAGGATGAAGCTGGAGGCAATGAAAAGACAGGCGGGCAGACCGAAAGAAAATGCTACCCAAATTGGGCAGGATTTTATGAGGGGGAAATATTCAGTAGAAATATTATCGGAACAGGTTAATGAAAGCAGGAATCAAATTCAACGCTATATCCGCCTTACCCATCTCATTCCCGATATTCTGGAAATGGTCGATAACAAAAATATTGCGTTCAATGCCGCTGTTGAAATTTCTTATCTTTCCGAAAAGGAACAGGAACTTTTACATGACAACATGGATGTGAATGAGTGCAGTCCGTCCTTGTCGCAGGCGAAAAGGCTAAAGAAATACAGCCAAGAGGGAAAGCTGACGGAGGATGTGATAGATGCCATTATGACCGAGGAGAAGGAAACGGATACGAAGCTGGTTTTGAAGGGGGATACCATCAAGAAATATTTTCCCAAGGAATACACGCCGATGCAGATGCAGCAGGTTATCACAAAGCTTTTGGAAAGCTGGTGCCGAAAACGGATGCAGGAGAAGGAACGGTAAATTGCTGTCATGAAAAAGTTATTTTTGACAAGAGATTCGGTTTTGATAAAAAATAGGCATTGTATTATTACTTACCGAAGAAATAAATTACCTACCGAAAAAAGAATTTTTCTTTCGGGTAGTAGATATATAAAAAATATAGAGAAAGGGAAATCAGCTGAATTCTATGAAATTCTATAGAATTCTATGAAATTTTATCGAATTTCTTTAAAATAAACAGAAAATAGATAGAATTCCATAAAAATAAATAGAATTTTATAGAAAATAACTTAAATTGAGTCTACGGATTCTATAAAAATTTTCTTTTAAGTAAATAGCGAAAAGTGCTCTGGAAGTGAATAAAAATATATGATAAAATAAATCATAAGATTTGATATTGAGGTGATATAAATGGGATATGCAGTGGAGAAAAAATATTCTATCAAAGATACAACAAAAGTTATTCGTGAAAAAATCGTAAATGATGCGCTTGCTATTTCAACTTTAGATGCAAGTGAACCAACACAAGAAACAATGAATTTGGTACAGGAATATATAGATGGCAAAAAGGAAATTTCAGAAATTTTAGAAGATACAATAAACCGTTATAAAGTAGCAGAGGTATAAAATTTATGAAAGATTATTACTTGTATGATGATGTACCTGTATTAAGAAATCTGCTTAACATAAAAGATGAAAAGCTTTTGCTTGAAGCTGAGAGCAATATCACCTACATCAAATTATTGGATATAGATGATAAAATCAAATCCGAAAAATTCGATTATGACAGACTGAAAGCAATACATTCATACATATTTGGTGATATATATGAATGGGCAGGAAAGGAACGAGGAATCAATATTGTCAAGGGAGAACGGGTTCTCGGCGGAGATACCATAAGGTATTCTGATTCAAACAATATTGAAAGAGATGTTAATAAGGCTTTGAGAACTCTTAACAGCATTAAGTGGGAAAAATTAAATATAGAAGAAACCGCCGAACAATTTGCAAAAATAATAGCTATGATCTGGCAGGTACACCCTTTTAGAGAAGGTAATACCAGAACAGTAATTACTTTTGCAACACAGTTTGCTGAATATCATGGTTTTAAAATGAATAAGTCATTATTAAAAGAAAATTCAGCTTATGTCAGAGACTCTCTTGTAAAGGCTTCTGACGGTATGTATTCAGAATATCAATATTTAACCAGAATAATTAAAGATGCGATTATAAACGGTTAACAGAAAGGCTGTTGTAGCTATTAAAATTTCATATAACACATTTCAACGTATGCAGAAAAGCATACGTTTTTTATTTCAATCAATTTCAGGAGGTGAACACCAATGGCAAACAAATATCAGCTCATTACCGAGCTGTACCGCACTACGCTGTTATCCGTAACAGAAACACCGCAGACATGGAAAGCGTTCCTTCGTTCTGCCTGCAACAGCTACAAATGCCCCTTTGACGAGCAAGTGCTGATTTATGCACAAAAGCCCGAAGCAACGGCTGTTTTGGAGATGGAAAAGTGGAACACGCTTTTCGGCAGGTGGGTAAACAAGGGTGCAACAGGGATAGCGGTTTTTGAGGAGAAAAATGGCAGGAGCGGTCTGAAATATTACTTTGATGTGGCAGATACGCATGAAAGCCGCTATGCCAAGCCTGTTCCCGTATGGCAGATGGAGCAGGCTTTTGAACCTTTCGTTGCCGAAAGCCTTGAGAACAGCTTTGGGACACTTGCCGAAAAAGAATCCTTTCCGCAGGCGGTGTTATCGGCAGGAAAAAATCTGATGGCGGACAACATTGCGGACTATCTGGCAGAGATTGTCAACGCAACTGCCGATGTTGAAATTGTTGACAGGTTTCTAAAGCTTGCGGAGAACAGCATTTCCTACATGGCTTTGTCTCGTATGGGTTTTCCTGCCGATGAATACATTCCTGACAGTGTCTTTGCGGGGATTGAGCATTTCGACTCTGTCAAAAAAATTAACTGCCTTGGCACAGCCGTAAGCGACATTGCGGAAACAGAGCTGCGAGTGGTGGCCAAAACGGTAGGGCAATTTTTTGCAAAAAGTCCCGACAGGGCTTATGATGAAAGCGGAACGGAAGAAAAGACAGCAGAAGAAAGGAGCGTTGCACATGGAAGTGACATACAAAACGGAGAGAGGCGTGCGGATTCCCAACCTGACAATACCACAGCAGGAGGAAATATTCTTAGGCAAATACGCACAGCTGCGGAAAGCATTTCTGAAGGAACACAGGAGAGCGGAATACACAACGCTGAAAACAACCTGCCGGCTGACACAGCACTTGGCGGAAACGGAACAGAACGCCAAGAAGATGGCAGAACAGCTCATAACGAAAATGGCACAGGAACAGGGAATCACAGAGAAAATGAAAGAAAAGAATCCTCTGGAATGGACGGCGGCAATGAACAATCTGAAACATTCGGCGGAGGAAACAGTCCTTCGGGAGCTGATTTACAAGTAACGGAATTACCACCGTTTCTCAGTGAACCGCTGATTCGGGCAATTATTTTGGATGACCAAGGCAGAAAGAAAAGCCGACAGGAAATCAATCAATTTTTCAGAAACACCAAGGACACACAGGAAAAAATCGAATACATGAAAAATGCCTATAGCGATACATTTGTGGAGCTGCTGATTGACAAGGAGCGTATCGGCTATCGGAAACAGCCCGACGGACTTTTGATGTGGGAAGGAAGCTATCTTTCCAGAACATCGGAGTCCGTTTTTTCATGGGGTGTGGTTACGGAGTTTTTTGAAGGCTATATGGAAAAAGGCAGTCATTCCCTTGCCTTTGGGGCGGAAACAATGCCGAACCAAGCAGAGCAGTTGAATTTGTTTTCTATGCCTTTGGAAACAGAAATCACAAATGCGATTGCGGATGAAGAAAAGCCCATATATCATGCAAAGATACCGCAGGAGGTTATAGATAAGGTTCTTTATACAGGCGAAAGGGAAACTGTACCCTATGCGGTTGCGGCAAGATACAGTAGGGATATCTTAGCGGAGGAAAGGATTGCTTTTCTGAAAACTGTATTTCAAGCGGAATCGGGCTTTGGCATACTCCATGAGAAACAGCAGTATACGGTTTGGTTTACGGAGAACGGCTTGGATATTTCTCAAGGAAAGCGATTGCGAAGCGGATTTTTAAAAACAAGCCTTTCTTGGGAGGAGATGGATAAAAGGATTGAAACGCTTTTGGAGGAAGGCACCTATCTTTCTCAAACCGAATTGGAAAAAGCAAAAGCATTTGAATTTTCTGATGTTTCACAAAGATTACTATATCTTTATGGAGATATTGACCAAGAGAATGAGGAAAATCGGAAGTATCTTCCTATTATTAGGGGAATCCGCAATATTTCCGGCGGCTATCCCGTCTGGGAACAGGAATTGCCGAAGCTGCTTGCCGAGAAATCTTCCTCACAGGCAATTTATGAGGAGTTTCAAACTTTTGCAGAAGCCTATGCGGAAAACCGAGACATTTTGCGGTTTCATTATCATCGTGTGGGAGAATTGGAGCGGGACTTGGAGCTGCTGACACTGCCGAAAAGAGAATTTACGGCACAGCAGAATTTTCAAAGACAGTGCCAAAAGTTTATTTCCGAGAATGAGGTAGAGAAGGTGCTTTCGGGCGGCTCAAGCATCAGCGGCGGAAAGTTTCGGATATACTCGTATTTTTCCTATCCGCATAGCTTGCAGGAAAAAGCCGACTTTCTGAAAAAGGAATACGGCACAGGCGGTGTCGGATACAAAGGGTTTTCGGAAAACCATGATGCCAAGGGCATTGAGATAAAAAAGGCTTATGATGGGATAGCCTATGACAAACGATTTTTGAAGTGGACGGATGTTGCAAGAATTGTGGAAAGTCTGGTTGCCTTCAATAAGTACATGACACCGAAGCAGATGGAGCAGATTCCGCAGTATGAAAAAGAGCAGATTGCAAAAGGGATTTATCACTTTTTTAGGAGTGGCTCTGATTTACCCGCTATACCTTTTCGTGTGGAGGATGATTATTATACCGCAACAGAAAATATTGTTAAGCAGCTATCCGATACGGAAAAAGTGAAAGAAATTTTGCAAACCATGCAGGTAGTTTTGGATGGCACAGATACCGCAGACAGGCAGTATGAAAGTATGCGGAAAAGCCTTGAAAATCTGCAAAAGTATTCCCTTGGGAAGTTTACGCTGTTCAATGGAAAATACCGAGCGGAAGAAAAAATAATTCCGGAAACGGGTGCTTATGAAGAAGCAAAAATTCCGAACAAAGAAAATTCTGCCGAGGCTGTCATTGAAAATGAGAGCAAGGTTGAAGCAATGGAAACGCTTATCGGGCAAACGGTTGTTGCCGATGGCAGAAGCTTTATTGTTGAGAGCATCCATGGGGACAGAGTATCTTTACGGGATACCACATTTCAGGGAAGCACAGGTTTTCCGATTTACAGGAATGAGCCGCTTACTTTTGTGAAAGACCATATTGTGATGGAGCAGAAGCCTTTGGCGGAGGTACCGCAAGCCATCGAGCAGGGAGTTGAAAAGCGGAATTATCATATCACTGATACAGAGCTTGGCACAGGCACACCGACAGAAAAGTATCAAAACAATATTACTGCCATTCGCCTTTTGAAAGAACTGGAAAGCGAAAACCGATTGGCAACTGCCGAGGAGCAAGCTGTTCTGGCGAAGTATGTGGGCTGGGGCGGTCTGGCGGATTGCTTTTCTGAAACAAACAGAAATTATGGAGAATTGAAAAGCCTGCTGACCGAAGAAGAATTTTCTTCCGCAAGAGAAAGCACGTTGACTGCCTTTTACACGCAGCCTACGGTAATTCGGGCAATTTACCGAGGACTTTCTCAAATGGGCTTTGAAACGGGGAATATTTTGGAGCCTTCCTGCGGCACAGGCAATTTCTTGGGACTTCTGCCCGAAAGCATGGAAAACAGCCACATTTACGGTGTGGAACTGGACAGCATCAGCGGCAGAATCGCAAAGCAGCTTTATCAGAAAGCGGATATTCGCATACAGGGCTTTGAAAATGCGGATTTTTCCGACAGCTTTTTTGATGTGGCAATCGGCAATGTTCCTTTCGGGCAGTTTAAGGTCAGCGATAAGCGGTACGATAAAAATAACTTTCTGATTCACGATTATTTTTTCGGCAAGGCTTTGGACAAGGTGCGTCCCGGCGGTGTGATTGCGTTTATCACATCCAAGGGGACAATGGATAAGGAAAACACAGCCGTAAGAAAATATATTGCACAGCGAGCCGAGCTTTTGGGTGCCATTCGTCTGCCGAACAATGCGTTTAAGGCAAATGCGGGGACGGAAGTGACTTCCGACATTCTGTTTCTGCAAAAGCGTGACAGAATTATGGATATTACGCCGGATTGGGTGCATACGGGCAAGGATGAGAACGGCATATCCATGAATGAATATTTTATCTCTCATTCGCAGATGATTTTAGGCAAAATGGAAAATGTAAGCGGGCCATTTGGCATGGAAGCCGCCTGTCTGCCCTTTCCCGATAAAAGCCTTGAGGAGCTTCTGCATACTGCCGTTTCTGAAATTACAGGCAGAATTACCGATTACGAAAGAGAAGATTTGGAAAATGAAACTGTCTCTATTCCTGCGGATAACAGTGTTAGAAATTTCAGCTATACCCTTGTGGATGGCGAGATTTATTACCGTGAGAACAGCCGAATGTTTCAGGCAGATGTCCCGAAAACCGCACAAAGCCGTATCAAAGGCATGATTGAGCTGAGGGACTGTGTCAGAGAACTCATTGATATGCAGGTGAATGATTTTTCCGATGAGGCAATTTCGGGGCAGCAGAAAAAATTGAATACGCTTTATGACGCTTTTACCGAAAGGTACGGACTGATTAACTCCCGAGGGAACAATACAGCTTTTTCCGAGGATAGCTCGTACTTTTTGCTTTGTTCTCTGGAAATTTTGGATGAGGACAGAAAGCTGAAACGAAAGGCAGATTTATTTACTAAGCGAACCATCCGCAGCCATAGGGCTGTTGAGAAAACCGACAGTGCCACAGAAGCACTTGCCGTTTCCATAGGCGAAAAGGCAAAGGTGGATATGGCGTATATGCAGCAGCTTACAGGAAAAAGCGAGGAAGAACTCTTTTCGGAGTTGCAGAATGTTATTTTTCTGAACCCCGAATATGAAGAAGGAAAGACAGCGGAAAAATATCTGACTGCCGATGAATACCTTTCCGGCAATGTGCGGGAGAAGCTTGCCTTTGCCAGAATCAAAGCACAGGAAAATGAAAGCCTTCAAACCAATGTTTCCGCATTGGAACAGGTACAGCCCAAAGACCTTACGGCAAGTGAAATTTCCGTAAGACTTGGTGCGACTTGGCTGAAGCCGGACTATGTGAAACAGTTTGTGTTTGAAACGCTGTCCACGCCAAGGTGGGCGCAATATAACATAAAGGTGCATTTCTCCGAGATTACGGGCGAATGGCGGATTGAAGGGAAAAATCAAGACCGAGGAAACATCAAGGCAACCAATACCTTCGGCACAAAGAGAATCAATGCGTATAGCATTATCGAAGAAACACTGAATTTGAAGGATGTCCGTATTTTTGATTACCATGAGGACGCAGAAGGAAAACGGATAGCTGTTTTAAATAAACAGGAAACTGCCATTGCACAGAGCAAGCAGGAGGCAATCAAGGACGCATTTGCACAGTGGATATGGAAAGACCATGAGCGGCGTGAGGATATTTGCCATACTTATAACGTCCTTTTTAACTCTAACCGACCGCGGGAGTATGACGGCAGTCACATTGTTTTTAACGGTATGAATCCCGAAATTACATTGCGGAAGCATCAGGTAAACGCTATCGCACATATTTTGTACGGCGGAAATACGCTGCTTGCACATTGTGTTGGAGCAGGCAAGACCTTTGAAATGACAGCCGCCGCAATGGAAAGCAAACGTCTTGGGTTGTGCCAGAAGTCTATGTTTGTTGTGCCGAATCACTTAACGGAGCAGTGGGCAGGCGAGTTTTTACAGCTTTATCCTTCCGCAAATGTTTTGGTTGCCACAAAAAAGGACTTTGAAACGGCAAACAGGAAGAAGTTCTGCGGCAGAATTGCAACGGGTGAGTATGATGCTGTGATTATCGGACATTCGCAGTTTGAAAAAATCCCTATGAGTGCCGAAAGGCAGAGAACCATTCTGGAACAGCAGATTGCGGAGATTGTGATGGGGATTGAAGAAGTAAAGCGGAACCGAGGCGAGAATTTTACCATTAAGCAAATGGAAAAGACAAAGAAAAACTTGCAGGCGAAGCTGAATAAACTGAATGACCAGAGCAGGAAGGATGATGTTGTGACATTTGAGGAATTGGGTGTGGACAGGCTTTTTATTGACGAAAGTCATTATTACAAAAATCTTTTTTTATCAACAAAGATGCGGAACGTGGGCGGCATTGCCCAGACCGAAGCACAGAAATCAAGTGACCTGTTTATGAAGTGCCGATACCTTGATGAAATCACAGGCGGGCGTGGCATTGTGTTTGCAACGGGAACGCCTATCAGTAACTCAATGGTGGAGCTTTACACCATACAGAGATATTTGCAGTATGGCACTTTGCAGAAACATAGACTGCAACACTTTGATTCGTGGGCGAGCAACTTTGGCGAAACCGTTACGGCAATCGAGCTTTCTCCCGAGGGTACAGGCTACCGCACCAAAACAAGATTTGCCAAGTTTTATAACCTGCCCGAACTGATGAGTATGTTTAAAAATATTGCGGATATTCAAACGGCGGATATGATAAGGCTGCCTGTCCCGAAGGCGAAGTATCATAATATCGCCCTCAAGCCTTCCGAAATCCAGAAGGAAATGGTGCAGGAGCTTGTGGAGCGAGCCGAAAGAGTGCGAAACAAAATGGTGGACAGCAATATCGACAATATGCTCCTTATTACCAACGACGGACGAAAACTGGCTCTCGATCAAAGGCTTATTAATCCTATGCTTGGGGACAGCGAAACAAGCAAAGCCACTGCCTGTGCGGAAAACGTATTTGAGATATGGAAGAAAACAGCAGAAAGCCGCTCTACGCAAATGATTTTCTGCGACCTTTCCACACCGAAGAATGACGGGAGTTTCAATGTCTATGATGATATAAAAAAGAAACTCACGGAAAAAGGTATTCCCGAAAATGAGATTGCCTATATTCATAATGCTAAAACGGAAATGCAGAAAAAAGAATTGTTCAACAAAGTGCGTGAAGGAACGGTGCGTGTGCTGATTGGCTCAACGGCAAAAATGGGTGCTGGGACGAATGTTCAGCAAAAACTCATTGCTTTGCACCATACCGATTGCCCATGGAGGCCTTCGGATGTAGGACGGATTTTGCGGACATTCAAAATAAAAAAGAATGTGGAGGTAACA
>ERZ791680.1691-NODE-1691-length-12618-cov-3.160471_pt1 | contig 12618 bp, 12 predicted proteins | sample MGYA00510051_ERZ791680 | MGnify/ENA primary metagenome ERZ791680 (study PRJEB30046, sample SAMN00715238) | human gut metagenome | study: EMG produced TPA metagenomics assembly of the A metagenome-wide association study of gut microbiota in type 2...
TAAAATACAAAAATTATCCATGTGATAACATTAAGGGCCGGTTTCCGAGCTCGGGATTTAGCTAAGTTCTAGACTTTAAACAGCTGGAGTCAGAAAATTGGCTTTCCAAAACGGGGCGTAGTCGAAGTCATTGTCATAGTCACGTTTGAATTAAATTTCAAAAAACTAGAAAATTGAACACAAAATAAAATGAAGAGAAAATAGTGAAAAGTTTCAGCTATTTTGAATTTTTCAGGAATTTCGGGCGGGATGACCGGGTACGGAATGGCAGCGGCGATCCGAAGCGGGGTATCCCGCGGTGTGTTTTCCAATGAGGCGGGTCTGGGGAGTCTGGCGGTGCTGCATGGGATGAGTGAGGGAAAGGAGCGGCTAAGACAGAGGCAGGAAGCGCAGAAACAGGGGATGTGGGCGATTTTCGAGGTGTTTTTCGATACGATCATAGGGTGCAGCCTGACCGCTTTTTTACTGCTCTGTGTATTTCCGCACAATCTGACCGAAAAGATCGATTCCCTGGGCGGCAGCGGCGCGGTGGCGGCGGCTCTGGCAGCCCGTTTTGGGAATGCAGGCGGCATAGTGACGGCGGCGTGCATGGTGCTGTTTGCCTTTGCCACGATCCTTGCCTGGTTTTACATCGGCGATCAGGCCCTTGGATGGCTGATGCGGGATGTCCCACAGAAGCGCGCCGATAAAATATGTATTTTGTATCACGGGGGTTATCTTGTTTCGGTCTTTCTCGGCTGCGTCAGCCGGATGGAAGCCGTCTGGGCGGTATCTGATATTTTCAATGGGCTGATGGCGCTGCCAAATCTTGCAGCGCTGGTGCTGCTTGGCAGGAAGGTACGAAGACCGGAACGGTGAGAGCGTTGAGGGATTCAGATACAACAAAAGACCTCTCCAGCAGTGAGAGGTCTTTTGGTATTGAAAAAGGGAGGAGAGCTGATATAAACTCAGCTCGGTATTATGAAAAAAATTTGTAAGCATTGCTTGTTGCTATGGTTATAGTATAGGGAAAAATCGTGAAGAAACCATGTTAATTGTGTAAAAGGTTTTTTAATGAAGTGTGAACGAAATATGAACACAGAACATGGATTCCATGATCCTGGTAAGTATGTTTTATGTTCAGAGGATCGAAAATGGCAGCCTGGGTAGGAAGCGCAGATATTTTGCGTGCTTCGTCTGTCAAGACTGCCATAAAAAATACGAGTATAAAGTGTGTCAACAATCCTTATTCTGCTTTTTTAACTGATAAAACGGTTCCGCTGAATGCATCCACCTCACTGACGGTTCCCGTATACGTTACGGTAACTTTATCCCCATCTTTTACATCAGAAAGCCCGTCCGGTTTCTGATCCTGCTCGAAGCTGAATTCATAATCGGTTCCGTCGGCGGTGATCGTAAACATAAAGTCTTTGATGTCGCTGATCGTACCAGTCATTGTGGACTGTTTTGCATCGGCAGTTCCTTCGGATGGAAGAACGGCGTCTTTGGCGTCTTCTTTTAAATCATCCATCGGGCTGCTTTCGTCCATGCCATTCGAGCTGGACTCGGAGGAGGCGGACTGGGACGATTCATTAGCAGTCGGTTCATTCACGTTTTGGGAAGAGCAGGCGGTTGCGAGCGAGAGGATCGCAGCCGCGCCCAGGATAGCAAAATATGTTTTTTTCATAGTACATTACCAACCTTTCTTTTGACTTAGTTTGCTCACAGATGTATGATGCAGGACAGATGATGATTCCTGAGCGCAACATTCATCTTTTCGCATAGAATGTCCATTTCGACATTATGCTATACATCTTAAGCCATAAATGTGAACGAATTGTGAGGAGAAACTTACGAAATGTAAAGAAAATGGACAAATATGGAACGAAAAACAGTCGATTTTCGAACGTTCTTATGGTATAATGTGACCACTTAATGAGGTATTTTTTAAAATTCAGGAGGAAACATACATGAAAAATCCAGTTGTTACCATTGAGATGGAAAATGGCGATATCATGAAGGCAGAGCTCTACCCAGAGATTGCGCCGAACACAGTCAACAACTTTATCTCCTTGGTAAACAAGGGCTACTATGATGGTATTATCTTCCATCGTGTGATCCGCGGCTTTATGCTGCAGGGCGGCGATCCGACCGGCACAGGTACCGGCGGTCCTGGCTATTCCATTGCCGGAGAATTTTCTCACAATGGTTTCCAGAATGACCTCAAGCATACACCGGGTGTCCTTTCCATGGCACGCACCATGGTCCCGGATTCCGCTGGCAGCCAGTTCTTTATCATGCACCAGACCAGCCCACACTTGGACGGCGAGTACGCGGCCTTTGGTCAGATCATCGAGGGCATGGATGTAGTCAACAAGATTGCTGAGACCGCAACCGATTACTCTGATCGTCCTTTAGAGGAACAGAAAATGAAAAAAGTGACCGTCGAGACTTTCGGCGTAGATTATCCGGAACCGGAAAAATGCTAATAGGCTAATAAAAAGACAGATGCCTGGGCGCTTATCTTGCACCAGAGCATCTGTCTTTTTTATTGTCATTTTTTATTTATCATCATCCATAAATACCGAGAAAGATGTTTTGCCTAATACATCATTGACAAAGCCTTCGGTATCGTCTCGTACCTCTTTCCAGTCAAGGGCTTCCAGATTATGAATGTAGTCCGCCTGATCGCCGAAAAGATCCGGCAGTCCTTCGGTCACCTTCCTCATCTGCCCTTTAAAATATCCTTTTGCCATCGTATCTCCGTCACAGGTCATGACCATATCCGTAGCCTTCAGGCTAAATCCATCCTCTGCCTCCTGCCATGTGATATGGGATGTCATCTTGTACTGTTTGCCGGTATTGGCATAGTAGGTCATTTCCGCATCGATCCAATGAGAATAGTCGGGATTGCGCACCATCTTCATTTCTACGCGCTCATCGTCCGGCAGTTCATAATACATATAGGCAGTGCCGACATCCTCGCCATCAACGACCATGGATGCACCATCTAAGACATCCGACATATCCACAGAAAGCCTGCGCAAATGGTTGTGCTTGGTCAGATACATGGAGCAGACCACATCATAATCCGGGGCATCAATTCCTAAAAGATCCCAGATAAACTGTCCACATCCCTGCGGAATGGTGATCACAAACTCCTCACTGACCGTGCCATCTTCATCTTCGATGGTCTTACCCGTCTGATCGATGGAGATCTGCTTGGTCAGGTCTGCAATATCCTGCATATGATCCTTGAACCATGTTTTATCGATATCAGAAGTCAGATCCGGCATTTTCAAAAAGAGATCCTGCCCCGTCGGGAAGGCATAGCCAATATCATCCCCCAAAAGCGGGGCTTCCATGTAGACCGTCTGATCCTCTGCATAAAAATCCAACTCACCCATATCGACCCACAAAAGATCCATATCCATCTTGGAAGAAATGCGCTTTTGTGCAAAAGACCGCTTGGCATCCACATCAAAATAGATGGAAGATTTTACCTGCTGCATACCGGAAAGTCCTACTTTACCGGTCAGTTCGGTATCTCCATTGCCATAGTCACGGCACATCTCCATAATATCAATATCATGCAAAAGATAGCCCGGATTTTTCAGTGTGACCTCCATAAAATAAATGGAGGATAAAAGTAAGCGGGAACTTGGTTGCTGCGCCCAAGTATAAAATGCCCCACCGGCGACCACGATAAGTGCTGCCAAAATCCCTAATATGATCTTGCCTCTTTTTTTCATAGGCCTTCCCTACCTTGTCTTAAATAAATGGATTATAAAATCTGCTTCCATCATGATATGTAACCACAAGTGCTATGACCATAACGACTAGAGTTACGATCATGACCGCATAGTCTGCTTTTGCAAGTTTGCGCCCCATATACCAGGTACGCTTTTTATTTTTTCCATAACCACGCAACTCCATGGCATTGCTGACCGTGTCGATCCGATCCATACTGGTAAAGATCAATGGGAAAATGATGGCTGACACATTTTTGATTCGATCCATCAGTTTTGCCTTGCCGGACATCTCGATTCCGCGCGCTTCCTGTGCATTTTTGATTTTGTGGAAATCATCCTGCACATCCGGGATATAGCGGAGCGCGATCGCCATCGCATAACCGATATTATAACTTACGCCAAGTTTATTCAATGATGCCGCAAGTTCAGATGGATTGGTCGTGATGATGAACATAAATACCGCCGGCACGATCGTAAAATACTTGAGCACAACATTGAGTTCATAGAACAACTGCTCCTGGGTCACCACCCAGCGGCCGCCCAGACTGTAAAGGATGTGCTCTGTGCCATAGATCTTTGTTCCCTGTCCCGGTGCAAAGATAAAAATAGCCAGAATGTTGATGATCATAAATACCAATATCACCTTAAAAACGGAACCAACCTGTTCCCAACTGGTCTTGGATAGTTTAAACAAGATTAAACTGGTCGCAAGCATAATGGCAAGCACCCTGGTATCATAGGTCAACATACAGGTGATGGTCCATGCCAGAAAGAAGATCAGTTTGGTAACGCCACACAGATCTTCCATCCATGTTCCTTTTTCTTCATAAGAAAATAATTTTGCCATTATCTCACCGTCCTTTCGTAGTTGATAAAGCATTCAACAAACGCAGACGGTGACGGGATACCACATTTTTCTGCCATCTCATAAAGTGAAGTCTGCTTTAAGTATGCCCGATCTGCGATCTGCCCATTCGTCAGGATATTTGCCGGTGTGTCGTCCGCGATCATCTGTCCGTCCGCGATCACAATGGCACGATCCGTATATTCCAGCATCAAATGCATATCATGCGTGATCATAATGATGGTGGTACCAAATTCTTCGTTTACCCGTTTTAAGAATTCCATGATCTCCGTATAGTGACGGTAATCCTGTCCGGCTGTCGGCTCATCTAAGATCATGATCTGTGGGTTCATGACTAAAATAGAAGCAATAGTCACACGCTTCTTTTGTCCGAAACTCAGGGCTGAGATCGGCCAGTTACGGAAAGGATAAAGACCGCAGATCTTGAGTGTTTCATAGACTCTTTCCTTGATCTCATCTTCCGAGACACCGCGCACGGCAAGACCCAAAGCCACCTCATCATAGATCATTGCCTTGGAGATCATCTGATTTGGATTTTGCATGACAATACCGATCTTTTCGCCACGCTCCTTGATGGAAAGCGGTGCGATATCCTGACCATCCAAGAGGATCCTGCCCTTATCCGGCTGCAAAAAGCCACAGATCAGGCTGGAAAGAGTCGTCTTTCCGGCACCATTTTTTCCAACAATGCTGATCATTTCGCCTTTATTTACCGAAAAATCAATATCCTGTAAGATCGGGTGCTTGGCATCATAGGAAAAATCCAAATGCTCTACGGCAAGAGCCACCTGGCTATTTTTTCCCTTTGCCGGTGTCTGGGCACTGGCAAACCATTCCTGTACCTGTCCTTTGTAGGCAGAAAAATCCATGGTCTCCACATGTGCCGGACGATCTTTTTCGGAAATCGTGCAGCCTGCATGCTTCAATGCCGTCACATAAAGCGGTTCACGGATGCCCTCTTTCATCAGTATATCACAAGATAAAAGTTGATCCGGTGTCATATCCGCAACAATCCTGCCATCACCCACAACCACAATACGGTCTACATCCTTATATAAAGCATCTTCCAAACGGTGCTCAATGATAAGGATGGTCTTATTCTGTTCTTTTTGGATGGAATCGATCAATGCGATCGCGCGTTTTCCTGTTGCCGGATCCAAATTGGCAAGTGGCTCATCAAAAAGCAGAATATCCACGTCATCGATCATGACGCCTGCCATAGACACACGTTGCTTCTGTCCACCTGACAATGCTCCCGGTGCATGGTGCAAAAGATTTTTCACATCCACCATATTGGCAATCGCATCCACACGTCTGTGCATCTTTTCTTCTTCCATGCAATCATTTTCCAGGACAAACGCGATATCTTCTGCCACAGTCAGACCGATAAACTGTCCATCTGTATCCTGTAAAACAGTGCCGACCATCTTGGATAGTCCAAAAATGCCCAGGTCTTTCGGTTCCTTTCCTCCAATATATAACTCACCGGTACTTTCTCCTGCATAAGAAAAAGGAACCAATCCATTGATGCAGTTGGCAAGTGTTGATTTGCCTGACCCGGATGGCCCTATAATAAGAATTTTTTCTCCGGGATAGACGCTAAGGTCAATATCCCGGAGAGTTGGTTCTACCTGTGAATTGTACTTAAACGAATAATTTTTAAACTCGATAATAGGTTCCACAATCACATTCCCTTTTAATAATTAGTCTTCTTTTGTAAGGCTTGATGACTTTGCACCAATCTTAGTATAACCCATGCCAAGCAGAGTTCCAAGAATGGCTGTAATAATAATATTTGCTACAAATGCACATGCACCCTGTGCAAATACCTTATTGGTAGGCTCTGAATAGATGACAATGTCTAGTACCGGAGCAACGAGAATCCATGCAACCGCATTTGTTACAATCTGTACTATATTAAAAAGTACAATTGCTTTACGGTCAAATCCGCCTTCTTTGATCTGATACTTCTTAGCGAAAAGGCCTACGCCGATACCAATCACAGCTTCTGGAATAACCCAGCTCCACCAGATACTACCATAAAACATAGCATCGCCAAGTGCATGACCAAGAATACCTACAATGCCACCAACAACTGGGCCAAATACTGCTGCTAAAAATGCAAGGACTGCTGCTCTTGGCTGTAAAGAAGTGTTAGGAATGATTCCCAATGGGATCTGCACCTCTGTAAGCACGATAAAGAGCGCTGTTCCGATACCGGTCGCAACGACTTCTTTAATACCAAACTTCTTCATAATGAAATTCCTCCTTTAAATATGTATAATACTGCATTATTATATGTTATCTTGCAGAATTTCTCAACGTCCTTTTATACAAAAAACGCCTAAAATCCGCATGATTTTTGGCATTTTGCAAGATTTTGCTGTGTTTCCATAGCATTTTGATAGGATTTTGGCAGTTTGGATTTTCTGCGAAAGAATCGAGCGGAGGTGTTACGCGTGTGCTTATTTGAATACGATCAGGAAAAACATATCAAAATGGAAAAAGCAGAGTCCTATCAGGACGGAATCGCCTTAGGGGAAGAACGCGGTAAGCGACTTGGACAGGAAATGGGGCAGGATATCATCAATCGTCTGAACCAGTCTTTGATAGCCGATAATCGTCTGGAAGATTTGACGCGCAGTGTTCAAGATCCAATATATCAGGAAGAATTGTTAAAAGAATATGATATCTTGATGTAAGGTATTTCAAAAAGAGCGTAGGGAGATTTCAATCCCTACGCTCTCTTCTTTTGCTCAATTAATACGACAAGATGTAGATTGCGTTATGTGACTAACGCGCTCCCTTAACTCTTAGATTACTGAAGTAATGAACGAACACCCTTCAGCAACAGATGTAAAATCTACAAAACAATCTGATGGAACAACTACCGCAACTAAGTATTTTGCAGACGCAGCAAAGTCAGTTGAAATAACAACTGCAACTGCAAGTGGTATGGTTAGACGCGAAAATGTAAATGGCACTCTTAACTTCAATTTACATGTAGGTGCAGATTCGTCATCTGACAACAAGATTGGTGTCCAGATTGATGCAATGAGCGCGGCAGGAATTGGTGTTAAGGGTCTTAAAGTTGATACAGAGGATGATGCTACTGCAGCTATTGATACTATTTCACAGGCTAACCAGTCTACACAGGGTGTTCTTTCCTTACTTCAGTAGTCCAAGCGTTAAGACGAGCGTATAATTACATGGAACGATGTATATCGCGAAGTAATAATTGAGCAAGTTAAAAGAGGTCACTGGGAAATGCTTTTGCAAATCCCTGCGACCTCTTTTACACTTTTCAATCATTAGCCAGCCGATGACAAGCCATTCATCTTTTCCAATCTGATAATACGCTCCGAATGATCGGATACAACCGACTTCAAAACATCTGTATCTGTTTTCATCTGCTCATGGCTCTCGATGGATATTTCATACTTTCTGTACTCCGTATTGACAACCTTGCACAGATCTTTCAGACTCGGCACAACATAATTTTCAAGAAGTAACTCGACATTTGTCATACGCTCCTTTAAGCCTTGTGTTTCCGTCTTGAGTCCTTGCATCTCTGATTTCAAACTTTGTGTCTCTGTCTTGAGTCCTTGCATCTCTGACTTCAAACTTTGTGTCTCTGCCTTTTGCTCTGCCATATCTGACTTTAAGTTAGATACATCCTGCTTTAGCCCTGATACATCCTGCTTTAGCCCTGATACATCCTGCTTTAATCCTGAGATATCAGCCTTGATCGGATTCAACTTTTCATCTAGTTTCTGATCCAGTTTTTCATCCAACTTTTTGTCTAACTTCTCATCCAGCATATCTGACATGACCCTAGTCATGGCTACCAGCAATTCTTCATTTGTCATAACTCTGCCCCCTTTCCTACAAATTCCCCTTGGTAAATAATATCCGTTGATATGCTACTGATTGTACTATCCCCTATCAGAAATTGCAAGAAACTTTTTCATAAATGACACAATGCGTGTATCTTCTTATAAATCCCATTCCGCCTGTCTGGTGTGCAAAAGTTCATGCGACTTATGCGACAGTGGCCGATCTAAGAATTTATCATAAGCCTGGACGATCGCCGGATTTTCATGTGAAAAGCGCAACTGGCTTCCCTTATCCAGCGCATACAACTTCTGTCCACGCTGACATGCCAATTCCAAGCCATCATGGATCGGTTGTCCACCGCCTCCGGCACATCCGCCCGGACAGGCCATCACTTCTACGAAATCATAAGAGACCTCGCCTCTGCTGACGCGCTCCATCAGATTTCTGGCATTTCCCAGTCCACTGACTACGGCTGCATGCACCGGCGTACCGGCAATATCCACGGTCACTTCCCGAATGCCATCTTCTCCACGTACAATAGAAAAATCATCTGCCCCCGGATTCTTTCCGGTCACAAAATAGTATGCACTACGAAGTGCTGCCTCCATGACTCCACCGGTCGCACCAAAGATCACACCCGCTCCGGTACCAATACCAAGCGGTTCGTCAAAAGCATCTTCTTCCAAGGTATCGATATTGACCTGGGCTGCACGAAGCATACGGATAAACTCTCGCGTTGTAAGCGAAACATCGACATCCCGATCTGCTCCACTGTCATTGACCTGTGGCACTGCACATTCATACTTTTTGGCAGTACAAGGCATGATGGAAACACAGGTGATCTTGTCCGGTGTCACACCCAAGATATCTGCATAATAAGTCTTTGCAATGGCTCCAAACATCTGCTGTGGCGATTTTGCTGTAGATAAATTGTCTACATAATCCGGGAACTGCGATTTCATAAAGCGTACCCAGCCCGGACAGCAGGACGTAAACATTGGCATTTTTGCATCTTTTTCATGTGAAAGACGCTCCAACAACTCATGTCCTTCTTCCATAATTGTCAGATCCGCAGAAAAATCCGTATCAAAAATATAATCAAATCCAATCCGTCTTGCGGCAGACACCATTTTCCCTACTGTCGCCTGCTCTGTAGAAAGCCCAAAACCCTCGCCCCATGCGGCACGAACTGCCGGAGCGATCTGAGCGATCACGATCTGATCCGGATCCATAATGGCATCCATGACCTTAACCGTATCATTTCGTTCACGAAGTGCACCGGTCGGGCAATGTGTGATGCATTGTCCACAAAGGGCGCAATCCATATCTTCGATATTTTGCATATCTACCGTGCTTACACTGGTACGTTTGCCTGTATTGATAATGTCCCACACGCCCATGGTCTGGATCTTGTCGCAGACCTGCACACAGCGCATACATTTGATACATTTCGCAGAATCACGGATGATCGGGAAAGAATGATCCCATGGCTGGTTCTCGATCTCGATCTTGTATGGGATTTCAATAATATTCAACTCTCTGGCAAGTCTCTGCAGATTACAATCATTGCCTCTTACACAGGTGGCACAGCGAAAATCATGCTGTGATAAGATCAATTCCACGTTGGTACGTCTTGCAGACTGCACCTTGGGACTGTTGGTAAAGATTTCCATACCCTCTTCCACCACATTATTACATGCAGCAACAAGATTCTTTTTCCCACCTATCTCCACTAAGCAAACACGGCATGCGCCGATCTCATTGATCTCTTTTAAATAGCAGAGCGTAGGGATGCGAATGCCTTTTTCTCTGGCGGCATCCAAAATCGTCGTGCCTTTTTCTACCTGAATTTCTATTCCGTTAATCTTGGCATTTACCATCTTAATTCCCTACCTCCTCTCAGTACTCCACATCCATAGTGATCGCAGCGCAGACATCTGGCTGCTTCCTGAATCGTTTCTTCACGGCTCATAGCATTCTCAATGCCGTCAAAATCGTTCTTGCGTTCACACGCTTCTCTTTCTGTCAAATGGATACGTCCACTTGGCAACTTGTCATTCATAAGAGGAGATGGGATATCCACATCCACGGTGATCTCGTGATGATATCCCAGATATTCATCAATATTGGCAGCCACGACCTTGCCTGCTGCAATCGCCTTGATCACGGTTGCCGGTCCGGATACGCAGTCTCCACCGGAAAATACGCCAGGATTTCCTGTTGTCTTACCGCCCTCATCCGTGATGATACGGTTCCATTTGGTCGAAATGCCCTGTTCTTCAAACTGCTCACTCTCGATATCCTGTCCGATGGCAACCAGAATGATATCTGCCGGCATGCGGATTGGATCCTTGTCCGCCTTATTGGACTTTGGTCTTCCATTGCGGTCATAAAGTCCACTGATCTGCGGCTGCGTCCAGAGTGCCACTGCCTTGCCTTCTTCATCTGCTTCCACACGAAGCGGTGCCTGCAGGGTAAATAATTCCACCCCTTCCTCAATGGCTCCACGCACCTCTACCGGTGATGCTGTCATGTCTTTTTCCTGACGTCTGTAAATGATGCTTACCTTTTCCGCATTGGCACGAACAGCTGTTCTCGCACAGTCCATGGCAACATTTCCACCACCGATAACGGCTACCTTTAGTCCGCTAAAGTCTAAGCGCTTTTCCAGTCCCACGTCGCGCAGCAGATTGACTGCTGAGATAACGTTCAGGCTGTCTGCTCCTTCAATGTCAAAATTCTTGTCAGTCTGTGCACCGATGGAAATATAAACGGCATCGTATTCCTTTTCCAGATCTTCCATTGAAATATCACGTCCGATCTGTGTATTTAGGCGCACTTCCACACCGGTCTTTAATATGTAATCAATATCCTGCGCCAGACGTTTTCTCGGGAAACGATAATTTGGAATACCATAGCGAAGCATTCCTCCAAGTGCCGGTTTCTCCTCAAATACCACAGTCTGATGTCCCATCAGTTGCAGGAAATAAGCTGTCGTAAGTCCACTTGGTCCGCCACCGATGATGGCGATGCGTTTCCCTGTAGGCTCTGCCTTTGGCGGTACCGGAATGGAATCCAGATCTGCAAAATCTACGGCAGACCGTTTGAGTCCGCGAATATTGACAGAAGAATCCAGCATGTTTCTACGGCATCTCTGCTCGCAAGGATGCTCACAGATCAATGCACACGCCACCGGAAACGGATTATCTTTTCGGATCAGACGCACAGCATCCTCATATCTGCCCGCTCCGGTAAGAGCGATATAGCCCGGAATGTCTACATGTGCCGGGCACTGGTCGATACATGGGATCGGCTGTTCAAAACTACCGATGCATCTGTGATGCTTTACATGCGAAATATAGTCCTCCTGCAATCCGTCCAAGCCCACAAGCACCATACGTGCCGCCTCAAATCCGATTGCACAGTCTGCTGACAACTCGATATTCTTTGCTGTCTTTTCGATCAGAGCCAGTGTATTCTCTGTCGCCCGATTGTTCAGGACATCCTCCAACAGATCCTCCAATTTTCCCAAGCCGTCCCGGCATGGCACACACTTTCCGCAACTCTGCGCATGGCATACTTTTAACATGGCAAGCTGCATCTCCACCAGACAAACTCCCGGTGGGCTGGCGATGATTCGCTGCTTAAATTCCTTGGCAAGTGTCAAGGTCGTAGACGATGCACGATCATCTGTCATAACCGTTAATCTACTCAATGTAAAATCCCCCTTTACTTTTTCTTCGCCTTTTCAGAACTACCCCTTTATTCTAAAAAGACCTTTCATACTTATGTAATTTTTATTATACAGGTGGGGAAAAACGATAGCAAGAATTGATAATTTTTTCACGTTGTTTTTGAGAAAAAGAATATGACAAAAAACCGCTGCAAGCCTTGATTTTACAAGGTTTTGCAACGGTTTTTCAATGTTTTCAAGAAATGAGACACGGGGGATTCGAACCCCCGACAACCTGATTAAAAGTCAGGTGCTCTACCAACTGAGCTATGCCGGAATAATGCATGGCAATGCCCTATCCTCGCAGGGAGCGATCCCCCAACTACTTTCGGCGCGTTGAAGCTTAACTTCTGTGTTCGGCATGGGAACAGGTGTATCCTTCAAGCCATCATCACCACACTAATCCTTTTCAGGATTGAGAGCTTGCACTCTCAAAACTAAACAATATCTAT
>ERZ791680.1732-NODE-1732-length-12167-cov-7.010403_pt1 | contig 12167 bp, 7 predicted proteins | sample MGYA00510051_ERZ791680 | MGnify/ENA primary metagenome ERZ791680 (study PRJEB30046, sample SAMN00715238) | human gut metagenome | study: EMG produced TPA metagenomics assembly of the A metagenome-wide association study of gut microbiota in type 2...
GGTCTAATAATTTTGGAATATCCTCTTCCGTAATAACATGGCCTCGGCGGAACGGTGTATCTTTCACCTCGCCGATAACAATACGTACTAAATCATGTATTAATGCATGCCCTACAGCATCTTGTGTTCTAATTGATTTCATTTCTTTCCCCTTTAATTCAAAATTTTATGTCATATATTGAATTCTAAATTCTATTCGAATATTAAATTCTAAATTCTGCTCAAATGTTAAATCATGAATTCTATACAATGTATGTTATAACAACAAAATGTATCTAATCCTATTCTGAATATCTTGCAAATTAGTATATAAATATCTTACGAATAAGACCTAAATAGTCTTATGTATTAATCATATAAAAATGGCTTTATATATGCTGTAACGCAAATCACCTTAAATTGCACAGAGAATGCGCGCAAGTAGTATCCCAATCCAGCAAAGGATTAAGCCACCTACAACTTGTACAAAGCCATAGAATAAAGCTTGTACATAGGACTCAGACATCATTAGTTGTAGCATTTCAAAAGCAAAGGTAGAGAAGGTTGTAAATGCACCTAGCCCACCTACAACGAGGAAAAATCTAGCCCACTGCGGCAAATCTGGCTTTTGCATGTATAGACCTAGTACAAGGCCAATAATGAGGCAACCGATGAGGTTTACTACGACCGTTCCATACGGAAAGGAACTCACCTTTGTCATAACCCATTCACCAAGAGCCATACGACATAACGCTCCAACGGCTCCACCGAGGGCAACTGCAATGTATTTTTCCATATTGCCTCCACTACTTACAGTACTATCCTACGATTTTCACAATACGTGTAATTATCTGAAATAACCGATAATTATCTAGTTTTCTATATTAGTCAAATACTAACAGTCTCAGTATACTATATTTAGAGAGCAGGGAAAAGGAAGGAATCCCTATGAAATCTGCATCGACACCGTTAACTGAGCTACGAATCAATACCTATGAAGATCCTCTTTTACAACATCAATATGTGTGTTTAGGCCATAAAATTGCCAATATCCGCATATCGCTAAATATGTCCCAATATAAGCTAGCACGCCAAGTTGGTATTAGCCGCAGTTATTTGAGCAAGCTAGAATGCGGTACAGGCATATCCGGCATGTCTTTAGAGATTCTATTTAAAATCGCTCAAGCATTCCAAATTGATGTAGGCCAACTCGTAAGACTACGAATCGTAGATTATAAAAGCTGTAATGCGCATCTTACATCACACTATAAACGATTAGAATTTCTAAGTCATACACGTAACAATACGCCAGCAAAAGCTGATTCAAAGCTAAGCCAAGCCAAGCTAAGCTAAGTTAAATTAAATTAATTAATTAAATACGGTTACCATCTACTACATAAAAAGCTCCGCCAATGGCGGAGCCTTTCATATACTATGCCCAATTAATGGCATTATACTTCATTAAGTTTTTTGTGTTGCACCTCAGCATTAGCTTTTTTGAAGATAAATGCATTGTTAATGTGCTGACGCATAGCAGTTTCTGCTGCCACTTCATCATGACGCTCAATAGCATCTACGATATGATCATGTTCATCATCGCAATCATGCGTACGCACTGCATTAAAAGAGCTAATATACATATCGCGATTAACGCGTTCACGGAAGCTTGCAAGGTATTCTACCACACGTTCATTACCAGAGTAATGAGCAATCATTGTATGGAAACGACTATTTACTTCGACACGTTCTGTAGCATCTTCAATTTGATGCATTTCTTTACAGATTTCACGCAATTCTTTGATTTGTTCATCTGTAGCATGACGTGCACAAAGTCTTGCACCAAGGCCTTCCATAACTTCACGTACTTGGTACAACGCAACGATTTCCTCTGGTGTATCGGCCTTTACAGTAACGCCCTTCCAAGGAACAATCACTACGAGATTATCCTTCGCCAATTTGCGGAATGCTTCACGCACAGGTGTAGCACTCACTTGCAATTGCTCTGCAATTTTTACTTCGTTAAGCTTTTCTTGCGGCATCAATTCGCCTGTTAAGATAGCTGTTTTTAATGTCAAATAAACTTGTTCACTGAGCGGCAAGCGTTCAATGGAATCCACTGCGGATAATTTATATTTATCTTTCGAATCTTGTTTTCCCATTACTATCCCCTAATCTTATATCCCGTTATATTTTTCATACTTTCAAAGAACGGCTAAAATGAGTATAATATATTGTACGATATATTTTTTATTTTGAATAAATATGTCATATATGATTTAGTGCATATAATACAATTATAGAGCCCATATCTAAGACTGTCAATTTAACGATAGATAATAGCTATATCTCATTTTTGAAAGTAAGGAAGTTATATCATGAGCCGTTGTTTGGTAATCATAAACCCTGTATCGGGTGGCGGTGCGGCGCGCCGATATGCCCTCGATTTACAATGGAAATTGAGCACCTTATTCGAAACGATTGAGGTCAAATTCACCACCGGTGAAGGAGATGCTACACGTTTTGCTAAGGATGCTTGCGAACGCGGATTCGATGCTGTATTCTGCATGGGTGGTGACGGCACCGTAAATGAAACCGTAAACGGTATTGCCCAAGGGGGCTTCAAATCTACCTTTGGTTTTATACCAGTAGGTACTGTTAACGATATGTCTCGTGCCCTTGGCATTCACCAAAATCCAACACAAGCGATCAAACGTATTGATATCAATCAAACTCGTACCATTGATATCGGTCGTTGCAATGATAAATATTTCTGCAACAACATCGCAGCCGGTGTTATTCCAAAGGTAATCGAAGAGGTTACTCCAAAGGAAAAAAGTATTTTAGGCCCACTCGCCTACTTCTTGCGCGCCGGCCAAGCATTGTTCACAACGAAGGACTATACCTATCGCATCCAAACAGAGAACGATGATTTTATTTGTAAATCCCCGCTCGTGTTAGCATTGCTTACCAATGTAGTATCTAGCTTTGAACGCTTTATGCCAGAAGCCTCTGTAGACGATGGCTATATGCGTATCATCATTTTCAAGGAATATTTCATTCTCGATATTCTCAGCGTACTACCACTCATCATTAGTGGCGCCATTTATAACTCCCGTTATACAACAACGCTAACCGTTAAAAAAGCTCATATTGAACTATTATCTAATATCGGTGATTTACCTACTAATATGGACGGCGATCAAGGTCCATCCATGCCGGTAGATATCGAAGTATTGCCGCGTGTACTAAAAGTATTTGCACCAGCAAAGCACAAAAAGAAAAAGGCTTTGAATTTGCCTAAATTACCACATATATAACACAAAAGCTCTCTATCCAAGGATAGAGAGCTTTTTTATGTGTATTACATATCTAATTGTTACAACATATCACACACGAATAGAGAAATCGACCAATCATCGTAGATGTACAAATTAATCTATAATAATGGCATCATGCAAGCGGAAGCTATAGATATAGCATGCTTTTACCGGCATTCCCGTCAATCGCTGTAACGCCTCTTTATAGAGGTCCATTTGGATTTTATAGCGCTTGATGAGATCTTCCCCAGATTTAACGCGGTCCGTCTTGTAATCTACGAGAACCCATTCGCCGTCCTCTTCAAAGGCAGTATCGATAATACCTTGAAGGAATAGATTTTCCCCATCTTCAAGCGTATCGTATACCCGTTTGCCTTCAAAGAGCATACTGAACGGCAGCTCTCGTTCAATGCGCTTAGCGTTGATAAGACGTTTCCCAAGATCAGAATTGAAGAATTTATATAAACTTGTATCGCTTAATAAATTTCGTTCTTCCTCTGTGAAAGTCCCTTTCGTTACAAGTGCATCAAGTTCTTTTGTTAAAGAATCCTGCGTGTACTCAGCAAGAGGTAACCACTGCATAGCCTCATGCATTAAGGTACCCCATTGAGCCCCTGTTAACACATCCTCTTCGGACTGTAACGCCTGTGGTTTGCGACCGAATACAGAATTCGCTAAATCATCGGATTGACCTAAAATCGCACCTGAAACAGCTCGTTGAGAGCCAGCCTCTACCATATCTACTGCTTCAGTAGGTGTATTAAGAGTATCAATTGTCCCTGCTTCTAGTTCTCGTTCTTGGAATCGTCGTTTTAATTCACTAACAGAGATTTTAGCAGTGCGACGTGTGGCATCACTGTACGGATAGGTATAGTTAAAGCGATCTACTATTTCCTGCGGTAATTCCACAGAGTTAACAGCCTTTAGCTCACGTACCTTGTTGATAGTGATTTCGTCAATATCTGCTTTATAATCGAGATCACCATAAAGAGAGCCATCGTGAATTTCAACCTTGATACGACATTTCTTGTCTGGTAAGTCAAAATAGGTAGGCCCTTCGTACTCAATGGCTACACGCAATGGATTGCCGCCGTCTAAATGACGAGCAAAGCCCATAATGAGCCAATCTAAATACGTATTGGCTTGGGTAATAATATCTGTAGGTAGTTGTTGCCCCTCTACAGAGGCAGCATTTTTAATGAGTTCACCTAATGTGCTCAACCCACCCTTAGAATTTTTAAAGCCTTTCACAAAGCCCGTCATAAATAGCTTATCTCTTGCTCGTGTTAACGCTACATAAAGAATACGCTGTTCCTCGGCTTTCAGGGCCGCCTCTTTGACGTCTTTCACATAGAACCACGGCATAGTCGGGAAGGATACCCGAATATCTGTGAAGTATCCCTTTAAGCCAAGGCCTGCGTTCTTATCGATAAGAAGCTCAGAGCGAAGGTCCATCATATTGAATTTCTTTTGCATCCCAGACAGGAATACAACAGGGAACTCAAGGCCCTTACTCTTATGAATGGTCATGACGCGCACTACATTGTCCGCTTCACTGACCACATTGGCAAGTGGCATATCTTGATTGCTATCGCGCAAGCTTTCAACAAAGCGCAAGAATCTAAAGAGTCCACGGAAGCCAGAGGCTTCATACCCTTTAGCACGGTCATATAAGGCGAGCACATTTGCTCGACGCACAAGACCATTCGGCATAGCCCCTACATAGTTTACATAATCTTGGGATTCGTAAATATCCCACAACAAATCGGTCACACCGTGACGACGCGACAAGGTGCGCCACCGCTCCATATGTCCAATAAAGGATAATAAGCGCTCATCTTGAGCCTCTTCTGCATAAGCTGGCATGAGAGACCACAATGAACCCTCACCAGAGAGACGCAAAGCACCTAATTCGTTTGCATCAAGCCCAACTAATCCAGAGTGCAATACCGCTGCCATCGGCAAGTCTTGTTCAGGATTGTCTATGATGGATAGCAACGCTAGTAAAAGCTGAATTTCTTGGGCTTCAAAATACCCATCCCGTTCATTTACCACCGCAGGGATACCTGCTTGGCGCATGGCCTCTACGGCACGGGTGCCCCACCCCGCCAAGGATCTGCGCAAAATCGCAAAGTCTCGCCACTCGATTTGACGGAATGTACCATCTGGATTTTGCACCTGCTTCTTAGCAGCGTGAATTTCCTTAATCTTTTGAATAATGAAATCTAGCTCGCGTTCGTTGTTCTCAGGGTCATCCCCTTCGTCTTCATCGCTTTCACTAGCACCGAGGGTATCCTTGCTCACATCTAAAAGCTGCAATTCAACATCGCCTCCAACCCAGTCCTCAGGCGCATTCTCTACGATACGGCCAGGAATGAGGGATTCAGCCTCAGTATAATTGAGCTCCGCCGCCTCTTCTGTCATAATTTGATAGAACAAGAAATTCGTGGCAGCCAAGATATTTTCGTGAGATCGGAAGTTCTTCGCTAGGTCGATACGGCGCTCTACCGCATCAGTACCGCCGTAGGTGTTATATTTCTCCATAAACAGAGAGCTATCAGCCATACGGAAACTGTAAATCGCCTGCTTCACGTCCCCTACATAGAACCGATTATCGATGCGAGAAATCAAGTTGATAATCGTCTCTTGCACACCGTTTGTATCTTGGTATTCGTCGACCATGATTTCTTTGAAAGTATCTTGCAGCTCCTTTGCCACGTCGGATGGCTGAGGATCATCCTCTGTGCCAGGTTCAACAAGAAGAGCTAAGCATAGATGCTCTAAATCACTAAAGTCCATAATGCCTTGCTCTTGCTTCATATCCCGATAAGCTTGGTGGAACGCAATGGTGAGCTCCACTAAACCTTCAATGATTGGATATTGAGCCTTAAACTGCTCCTGCAAGGTAGATTCTGGCACAGTGAATACAGCAGCTTGCATCGCTTTAAGGTCATCCTTATTTTGAACACCTAAGGATTTAAACTCAGCTACCAATATAGGATCAAAGGCTTGTGCCTCTTTTGAACCCATGCGGAACTGATCTTTAATAAAGGTATCCATATGCTTACAAGCTTCGCCCATATCATCCCAGGTTTGAGCATTTAAAAGCATGCCTAGTGCAGCTAATTGGTTATCGTATATGTTTTGCCATTTGTGAGGCCCTACTGGATCGAGCAAGATTTGTTCCATCCGCTCTAAGCGCTCACGAATGCGGTCGATAACAGCTACATGTTGATCCCACATATATTGGCCCCATAACGTATCGCTTGGGTTTATTTCCATAGCCTCTTTATAAGGCGCTAAGGCTTTGCGTAACCAACCATCAGGATTAGCAAGGGACATAGCGTAGTTATATAGGGACATAATCTTCGCCGTTAAGCCCGCATCAGATTTATCATCGCTGAAGAAATCTGCCAATTCATAGATATTATAAAGGCCTTCTTCATAGGATTTAGTTAATAAATCGGCTAATACCTCTTGTTGCAAGAGTGCCATTTCTGCTTCGTTACCGATGCGAGCCGTTGGATTAATGTCGAGCTTGTAGAAATAAGAACGAATTACCCATTGGCAGAAAGAATGCAACGTAGAGATATGAGCAGATGGTAAGAGATTAAGCTGTCGTTCAAGACGCTGCTGCATAGCCTCATCATCAGTAGACTCCATGGCTTTTGCTAAGGCAAGCCCAATACGAGCACTCATCTCTTGTGCCGCCGCCTTTGTAAAGGTTACAACCATGAGCTCTTGCACAGATAAAGGATTATCCATATCTTTAAGACGCGTAATAATACGCTCTACGAGAACAGCAGTCTTACCCGAGCCAGCCGCTGCCGCTACGAGCAAGGTTTGATTATCTAAGGACGAATCCTTAGGCGCTATGATGGCAGACTCCTGCTCTGGCGTCCATTTAACACCCATGGTTTTCACCTCCTTCGCTACTGTTGTTTCCGTTATTGCGATTCCCGTTGTTATCGCTATTTTCGTCGTTTAAGACCCCTTTCATTCGTTCTAGTGCATCATCTTCGGACAATCTAGATAAGTAATTATATCGGTTACGGCTAGAGTCAAAACGGCATACAGTGTTGTAGTCACAATATGTACAAGGTCTGTTTTTATTTAACTGGTACGGCTGAATTGGGAATTGACCGTCCCCGATGTTGCGACCGATGTCAGCCATGACGTGGTTGGTATAACGGCACATTACATCAAACTCGCCGGTGTTCTTAACCTTATGTAAATCTCTGCTAGAAATCGTTTGATCCTTTTTCGTAGCAATCGGTACATATGGACCTCGTTTAGAACCGTAGGATAAGAACTTATTGTCTATATGCGTTAACAACTCAACATCATCAGAGAAGTATCCGCTATTTTGCCACGCATCGCTTTCTTTAGCCAAGGCTACTGCATCTTCATAAGATATAGGCGCGTCAGCAGGGATTTTAGGGTTCTTCACATAGGAATACACCACAGCTGCAGGAGTCATAGATTGTCCTTGCGTATTACCATAAGCGGATTCTAAGGCTAACAGATAGGTCATGAGCTGCAATTTAAGACCATAGTACACATCTTGGGCTGTTACATGAGCGCCACCCGATTTGTAGTCAATAACCATGCCGTAGGTTTGACCATCTCGAGTATATTCATCGATACGGTCAATTTGACCAATGAGGCGTAAATAACGATCTTCCCCAAGAGGCACCCGAATCGGATCCCAGCCGCCTTGACGGCCAAAATCTTGCTCCAAATATTTTGTATCAAAATCACTGCGCTTGGACCACTCTACAAGGCGGTCTACCGTCACATGTAATGTTCGTTGTACACGCTGCTCGATAGCCTTTTGGTAGGCATCGCTCGTTTCCTCACCAGCCTGATTTTCTTGTAAAATCTCATCGGCCACAGAGCGACATAAATTTTGTTGCTCCTCTTCATTGAGATCACGCCATTGTTTATTATTTTCTAATAGATAATTGCCTAAACGCTCTAAATTAGCATGTAAAAATGTACCAATTTCAGGGGCTCCAAAGGAGCGTACACGACGTGGCTCCAGTTTCAAACCATATTGAGCATAGAACTTGAACGGACATTGTTGGTATCGCTCTAAACGCGTCACAGAACCAGACATGTAGCCTTTAGATAAGAACAATCCATTCACTAAATCCTTTGTAATGACCGGCACATCGTTATTATCTCGAATACCACGAGAAACCTCTGCTAAACGAGGACGGTAAGTATCGCTTTCACGAGCCCAGTTATAAAGCCCCCACCACAGTGGGTTAACTTCATGTCCACTAAAGAGAGCGCCCCAACGTTCAGATAACAAGGACAAACTTTGGAGAGGCCGCCATACATAATCAGCCTCAGTATCAGGCTCAATGGATAACGGAATATCTACAGCCTTACCGACGTAACCGAGGGATTCTAGTCGTTTCACCACGAGGGATGCCTCAAGACCGGTTCCATCCTCGCCAGAGCTTGCATAGGACAAGGTCAAGGAATCAGATGCCCGCGTCATAGCTAGGTATAGTAAGAAATTCTCGTTGAAAGCCTTCGGCAAAGCCCCTTCAGCCAAGGTAATGCCGGCCGCTGCCAATTCTTGACGTTCCTTATCCTTAATAAGACCTTCGTCGCCCATACTTTGTGGGAATACGCCTTGGTTGAGGCCCATGACAAATACCTTAGGCCACCATTGGCTGTAACCACGTTCGATGGTGGTAATCACTACATGGTCCAAGGACGGTGGAATCATGGAATAATTTACATCGCTCAAGCCTTCTTCGAGGAGCAACATCATCTCATCCAATGTCAACACTTCGTCCTTCATGACCATAGAAATTTCGTCGATGAAAGAAATAACAGCATTGTACATCTGTTCATGACTGGCTTTAGACTCTTGATCACCTACAGTTTCTGCGTCCTTCGCCCATTCATAGAGGCGCTGTGGCACTTGCAAGATTTCTAAGAGACCATAGAGTTGTTCGCCCCATTCTGCCCCCGTATGGCCTTCGCTATGAGCGGCAAAGTCAAACCACGGAGATAATATATCCATAATGGTCTGTCTTGCTTGATTAATACGGGCTCTACGAGGTGCATCTAAGTGACTTTCTTCATCTTGCCCCTCATGGAATCCTCGTAGATACGGCCAGCTTTCACGTTCCCATTTATAATGGTCGATACCAAACTCGAGCACATAGTTCTCTAATTCATCTACGGCCTCACGAGTAAGAGGCATCAAGTCCGTTTTCAGCAAAAGGAACATGCTGTCTCGGCTGTAACTATGGCGCACAATATCAAAGAGAGCCGTCAATAATTCGCCTAAGGGATGATTTTTCATAGGTCGTTGGCGGTCGATAAAGTGCGGGATTCCGTAGCGAGTAAAGACCTTTTCCAAGGTATCTCCGTATGTTTCGGACTCGCGAAGCATAATACATACATCGCGGTAACGAGCCTCTGGAGAGGACTCCACATAGGCTAAAATACGGCGAGCCACCGCGTCAGCTTCCCGTTCTCTGTTATAGCCACGAATAAGCGGTATCGTAATATCTGTAGAATTTTGCTTACTAGGACTAGTAAAGTAATTAGATTCTAATTCTTGTTCGATTTGAGGGCCCCGTTTCCCATCAAAACCAACCCAATTAATACTAGAACCATAACGAGCCACTAAGGTATCGTATATCTCTAAAGGACGACTGAAGAGATGTTCCCCTCGACGAGCAATATTTAATGCCTTCGGAGCCATCGGTAAGTCGATGGTTATAACCGCTTCCTTAGCCAAATTAAATAAGGTATAGATCAACTCGTAATGTGTAGGCGTAAACCAATGGAAGCCATCGATAAAGACGTGGCTGTTTTCCATCAAAGGAGACTGTGGCAAGGCCTCAACAATTTCCATAATAGGATCGATGTCGCGTTCCCCATGACGGCTGATTTCCTCTTCATAAGCGGCCATACAAATGGCAAGTTCACGCAATTTCTTTTGTAATACTTTATTTTTTACAGACTCCGCCCCACGTTCTAGGTCAGTAGGACCTACGCGGAATGCGCGAAACTCAGAAAAGAGCTGTTGCAATACAGAAGAAAACTCAGGACGCTTGGTAGCCTGTTCTAAGAGGCCTAGTTCCTTCTGTTTTCGTTTCATAACAAGGCGCAACAACATAGACCGGCCAAAGCTAGATAAGCTTGATTGACCGGCCCCCTTAGAGCCTATAGATTGATATACTTGGTACCCCAAACGACCAAAGCCCACAACGCGAACTGTGGTAAAGCCTTTTTCAGGCATAAACTCAGCAAGCTCCCGTTCTACGCGATACGTAGCTGGTTCAGGAACGAGTAAGATTATAGGTTCCCCTGGACAATCGGTCATAACTTGACGTATCCGTTCATATACGGCACGTGTCTTACCAGATCCTGCTCGTCCATAATAGACGCTAATACTCATGAGACCTCCCTAGTGAAACTTTCACCATCTCAATTTATAGAAATCATAAACTTCATCTTATTTTTAAATTTCTTTTCCTCAGATATAGATTTAAACTAAATTTTTCGATATAATATATTACTATACTACGTATTATTATATAGTAATATGATATTCTGTGCCTAATTATGGGGTAATTAAAGGCAAATTGTACAATATTTGACTCATTAGATTAAATTTGTTTATAATCAAGAAATTATTTTATATTTTATTTACAATTGACGGAATTTCATATATAATACAGATTAGTATTTGTGTTATTTGTAAAAAATCATGTATTTAGGAGTGAATTATTATGAACAAAAAACATTTAGCAGCTGCTTTCGCAGTATTCGCAGCTACAACTATGTCTTTCTCTGCTTTCGCAGCATCCGTTGATGCTAACGCACGCGCTTACGAACGTGCTGCAGCTGAACAATATACTTACGCTGCACCTCAAGCAGCTACACCAGCGTACCAATCTGGTTATGTAACAAGCGCACCACGCCCTGGTTACAAACCATTACCAGCAGTACCTTACACAGCAGGTGACATGGCTCAACAAATGCCTGTATCCAAAGAATTGGGCGACCCAATCTTTGTAGCACCTCAAACTACAGCTGTAGGTCTTCAAATCATGGACCCTATCGCTACTAACAACCAACCTGTATATCAAGAAACTGTAACTTCCGTAACAGCTAATGGCAACGGCAGTGCATATGTTTCCCGTTACAAAACTAACCAATTGAACGCATTCGACTTATTGTTGAACGGCAAATCCTATACATACGACTTGCCAGCATACACTAACGGCTACCAAGTAAAAACTGCTAGCTCCTACAACCGTGCTGGTGACGGCGTTGCAAACGTATTCTCTACAAACGTAATCACTGAAGCAGTTGTAAACAACAACTCCTTGCGTATCACTGTTAACATGACTCAACCAACAGCTGTAGCAGCTGCTAAATTGCGTTCCATGCAACAAACTGGTCAAGTAGCAGGTGGCGAAGTAGCTGCATTGTTCGCTTACAATGAAAGCTATGATGGTGTAAAACAAGCTGCTCATTACGATGTATTCAACAACGGCAACCGTTACATCGTTGTTAAATCCGGTGCTGTAACTGTTCCAAACGGTGCACAACACCCTTACGCAACTGCATTGTTCGCAGTAACTGACGACACTGTAGCTGCTGTAACAGTATCTGGCAACACTGCTGATGCTTACGATTTAGTTAAAGGTACTGCATACGCAATTGCACAATCTGCTCGCGTATCTAACGCACGTACTCGCTAATTCTAACTACAATTCGTTACGAATTAACTATAATGGTGAAAGCTACAAGCCTTCACACATAAAGACTATATAAATCAGAACCACCCGTAAAACGGGTGGTTTGCTCACGGGCTATAAGCCCGTAGTA